>MPLX02042281.1_pt1 | contig 91271 bp, 86 predicted proteins | sample 1617341 | NCBI WGS metagenome assembly MPLX02 (sample SAMN05944804, study PRJNA350692) | marine metagenome | biome: marine; feature: ODZ; material: water; isolation source: 120 m water sample filtered on 0.2 um supor filter | place: Pacific Ocean | collected 2012-04-08 | depth 120m m | reverse complement strand
CTGGTGTTTCTTCTGGTGTTTCTTCTGGTGTTTCTTCTGGTGTTTCTTCTGGTGTTTCTTCTGGTGTTTCTTCTGGTGTTTCTTCTGGTGTTTCTTCTGGTGTTTCTTCTATTTCTTCTCCATCTCTTAGTTTTTGCCAAGTATCTAGTGCATTCCTCCATGCAGATTCAGCCTCAGCTATTACTTCTGGATCAGAGCCACTGTCTTTAACTTTTTGAAGCGCGGCTACAGCTTCATCTTTAATTTTTTCAGCTTTTTTTATTTCGTTGGCAGCTTGTGATTCTTTTTCGGCATTTTCAGCTCGCCTATTAAAAAGTAATAAAGCTTGTTGAGTTTTTTCGTCGATTTCTTTCATTTTAATGGGCCCTAAATCTTTTATCTTCCAAGTTGACTCTAAAGCAAAGGTCTTACTTCTTCACCAAAAATTCTTAACTGTTCAATATATTCTTCGAGAGTGCGACTGCGAAATTTAAGATGAAAAACATTCGCACCAGCATCACGGTCAGCTCTGAGATGTTCAGCAATTTTTTCAGGCGAGCCTGTTAGTCCTGCTGGAGGAAGATCACCAGGAGGATCACCTATGTAAGACCATGGCGGCATTATTCCGATATCAAAACTCGCATTTTCTCGTCCTGATTCATTTGCTGCCTGATTGATGGTTTCAATAATTTCTTTGTACTGGTCTCTACCGTTACCCATTGGTATATACCCGTCACCTAGCTTCCCTACACGACGCCATGCAGCAGGACCTGAACCACCGATCCAAATTGGCAATTCGTTTGTTGGAGGCTTTGGTCCAACTCCAACAGATTGAAAATTGAAATGTGTTCCTTCATGCGTAGCGTATTCGTTTGTGAAAATGGTTTTTATTGCATCAATGCTTTCATCCAGTATCAACCCACGTTTCGAAAAGTCAATATTGAGAGCTTCAAATTCTCCTTTAACATGCCCAGCTCCTAAACCCAAAATGACTCGACCATTGGAGAGGTGAGCCAAAGTTCCAAATGAACTCGCTGATAAAAGAGGATGACGATAGGCGGCAATCCAAACAACAGACAGAAGGTTAATCTTTTCCGTGTTAGCTCCTATCCAAGAAAGAGTCGCAATAGGGTCATACCAAGTTGTTGTCATATGGGCCGAGTAGTCATCGTCAGGAATAGCTACGTGATCGCATACACCCACAAAGTCAAGACCAGATGATTCGGCTGCTTGCGCGACCATTACTAGCTCATCAGGTCCCGCTTCTTTTTCCCAAGGGTCTACCAAAGTTTGAGTCAAAGTTTGAATTGGTAGTTGTATCCCATAGAAAGCCTTGCCTTCAGGAACTAAGTTCGGCACGTAATCTCCTAAGCACTATTGTCGTGACATTTTTATCGTTGTTTGAGCTCTTTTGTAAATAGGTTCATCGATCATTTCGCTCCCAATAGCTATCGATGCTTCACCTCTTTCAATAGCTTTTTCGAATTCTTTCACTACTTCTTGAGCCCATTCAAGCTCTTCTTCTGTAGGGCGGAAAGCTTTATTCGCAAGATTTACTTGATCAGGATGTATACACAATTTGCCTGTGAAACCTAATGACCTCGCTTCAGCTGCCTCTTCTATAAATCTTTTTTCATCTTTGAAATCTGATACAACCATGTCGATGGCATGGATTCCCGCTAGTCGTGTTGCCTGAGATATCTGTGAACGAGCTAAAAGCACTTCACGATTGTCAGTTCTCCTAACTCCACCCAGATCAGTCACATAATCTTCGGCTCCGAAATAACACCATTTAATCTGTGGATGTTTTGCGATTTCCAAGGCGTTAACCAAGCCAGAAACAGTTTCTAAACCAGCCATAATTGGAAGATTTTCAAATCCAAAATCAGAAAGATATTTCGATACCTGATTAGCTTCTTCTCTGGAAGAGATTTTTGGAACAATAATTCCTGTTAAGGCATCTGATATCGCATTCGATAAATCTTCAACGAAATGTGCTGTTTCAAGAGCATTCACTCTGACGAAGAGACCCATTTTTTCTGCTTTTTCATTTAATTCGGGAATTAGTGCCCTAGCGATTTCGCGTGCATTTTCTTTTTCATCAGTTGGAACAGAATCTTCAAGATCGATTATTGACGCATCCGGAGAACTTCGTGGCAATTTAGACAAAATCGCCCCTTTATTTCCGGGCGCAAAAAGAAGACTTTTAAATACTTGATCTGGAAAAAACAAATTCGCCATAACACAGTTTGACCTCAAAAAGTTCATCTTGCTTAAGAACTTCGACTTTATTCATCAGATTATCTTCTATTAGCTTGGGGGTATGGGAAATAATGATGATCAACAGCAGCTGGAGTTCCCTGGAACTTGGGCAATAAATAAACCCGACCGTGTAGCAGTCCTTATGACCGGTTCAGGCAAAAAAATGACTTATTTGGAATTGGATGAAAAAGCGAACCGCATATCTAATCTTTTTGTCGATTTAGGTTTACAACAGGGAGACCACATTGCTTTTTGCTTGGAGAACACAATTGACTTTTTACCTTTGGCATGGGGAGCTCATTATGCAGGTTTGTATTACACGGCAATAAGTTCGCGTCTTACCGAAGAAGAAATGGGCTACATAGTTAAAGACTGCGGAGCAAGAGTTTTTGTAACTTCAGTGGGGAATAGAGATACAGCCGAACAAATAGATTTTAAAGATACAGGTGTCAAAGAGAAGTTTGTTATTGGTGGAGAGATGGATGGATACGCGTCTTTCGAGGATGCTATAGAAAGCACATCTAAAGAACCACAACCTGACAGAGTTGAAGGTCAAGACATGCTTTATTCATCTGGTACCACAGGTCTTCCGAAAGGTGTAAAGGTTCAGGCTCCAAATGTCCCATTAGGAAGCACGTCAGCGCAAGCAATGTTGTTTAGGGCAGTGTTTGGGATTGAAAGTGATGCTGTTTATCTTTCCCCTGCACCCTTGTATCATGCCGCTCCTCTTAGATTTTGCATGGCAGCACACCGCATCGGAGCAACAGTCATAGTCATGGAAAAATTTGATCCCGAGGAAGCATTAGCCGCAATAGAAGATCATGGAGTGACGGCAAGCCAATGGGTGCCCACGATGTTTGTCAGGATGTTAAAACTTCCAGAAGAAATTCGCGAAAAGTATGACACAACCACTCTGAAGACAGTGATACATGCTGCTGCTCCATGCCCCATCGAGGTAAAGAAGCAGATGATTGAATGGTGGGGGCCAATATTGCACGAATATTATGCAGGCACCGAAGGCAATGGTTTTACTTACATTAATTCAGAAGACTGGATTAATCATCCAGGGTCAGTAGGCAAATCTTTACTAGGTGAACTTGTAATCGTTAACGACGATGGAGATGAAATGCCTAATGGAGAAGAAGGGAATGTTTATTTTAGGAGTGATTCGAGATTTGAATATCATAATGATCCGGAAAAAACAGCCGCTTCACGGATGGGGAAAGATCTAAGCACTTTAGGAGATATCGGACGTGTTGACGAAGAAGGTTTCCTCTACCTAACGGACCGTAAAGCCCATATGATCATTTCAGGTGGTGTCAATATTTATCCTCAAGAAGCAGAAAATGTATTGACAATGCATCCAGATGTTTACGACGTTGCTGTAATAGGTGTGCCGAACGATGAATTTGGTGAAGAAGTAAAAGCGGTAGTCCAGTTGGTCGATCCAAAAAAAGCAGAACCTGCTCTGGAGAGAGAATTGATTGCTTACTGTCGTTCTCACCTAGCTGACTTGAAATGCCCTAGGAGTGTCGATTTCATAGAAGAGCTACCAAGGCATCCAACTGGAAAGTTGTATAAACGTCTTCTTAAAGATCAGTACTGGTCAGATAAAGAAACCCGTATCTGATTAACCTGCTTCTGAGTGGGTTACAGGCTCTTCGCCCATCCATTCCCTTAGAGTGTTTTTCAACTTCGTTTGTTGAATAAAAATGTCATGCTCTGGCCCTGCATCTGTGGAAGCTTGAGGGGCCTTAAGATAGAAAGATAGCCATTCCTGAACGCCGGATTGGTCTGCACGTGCTGCTAAATCAAGAAAAAGAGCTAAGTCGAGAACAATCGGAGCAGCCAAAATAGAGTCACGACAAAGGAAATCGACTTTGATCTGCATCGGGTAGCCAAGCCATCCGAAGATATCAATATTGTCCCAACCTTCTTTGTTGTCACCTCGTGGAGGGTAATAGTTGATTCGAACTACGTGATCTATATCGCCGTACAACTCAGGGTATGAATCGGGTTGAAGAATTGTGTCAAGGACACCCAATTTTGAAACTTCTTTAGTCTTGAAGTTGTCAGGATCATCTAAAACCTCACCGTCTCTGTTTCCAAGAATATTTGTTGAGAACCAACCCCTTAAGCCCAGCATTCTTGCTTTAAGGCCTGGTGCAAGAAGTGTTTTCATCAGAGTTTGGCCTGTTTTGAAATCTTTTCCTGCAACAGGAACGCCTCTGCTTTTTGCTAGTTCGACCATGCATGGGATATCTAGTGCAAGATTTGGTGCACCATTCGCAAAAGGCACGCCACTCATAATTGCAGCGTAGGCATATATTTGGCTTGGAGCGATATTCTCGTCATTTGACTTGAGTCCTGCTTCAAATGAATCAACGCTTTCATGTACCGCACTTGCTTCTTGAAAAGCTTCGGTTGATCCACACCACACCATTACTAATCTGTCGCATTCGTTATCAATGCGAAATTTTTCAATGTCTTCCATAAGAGCTTGAGCTTGATCCCATTTAGAATCTAAATTTTTAACTCTTTTGCCATCCAATTTTTTAACCCAACTATTGTCGAAGACTGCGTCCATAGCGACGATTCCTTCGAGTTCAGATGAAACTGGTGCAATATCTTTTTCATCTAAAACCCCACAAGTTCGAGCTGCTTCGAGGACATTTGAAGAGATCGGATCCCAGCCGCCGAATACCAAATCGTCAAGACCAGCCAAAGGAACAAAATCACGTATGAGCGGATTGCGTCCTTCTTCACGTTTACCGAGTCGAATATGAGCCATTTGGCTAACCGACCCGATTGGAGCTGCAAGTCCTTGCCGAGCTGCAATAACCCCAGCGATAAAAGTTGTTGCTACTGCACCCAGTCCAGGGGTTAGAACTCCCAGACGGCCAGAAGCAGGTGTGATAGATAATTTTTCAGTCATATAACAATAATGATACGTATGCTTAGGGTCTGTAACTCAGAAACATCGTTTCAATTGATAAAAGACTTAAATTAGGGGAAAATAAACCATGCCATGGCCTAACCTTAAAGACGAAGAATTATTTGAAATCATTAATCGAGAAATCCATCGTCAAAACACCACACTGCAATTAATAGCATCTGAAAATTTTGCATCACCTGCGGTTCTAGCAGCAACTGGTTCTGTTTTCACTAACAAGTATTCAGAGGGTTATCCGGGAAAAAGATATTATGGCGGAAATGTTCACGTCGATGAAGCCGAAAGTCTCGCATGTGAGCGAATCATTACTTTGTTCGGAGCCGATCATGCGAATGTTCAGCCTCATTCAGGAGCAAATGCGAACATGGCTGTTTATCAAGCTCTATTAGAGCCTGGTGACACAGTTCTTGGTTTGAGGCTTGATCATGGTGGTCATTTAACGCATGGTTCACCAGTTAATTTCAGTGGCAAGCTTTACAACTTTGTTTCGTACGGTCTTACAGAAGAAGAATTAATTGACGTAGAAGACTTGCAACGAAAGGCTGAAGAAGTAAAACCGAAGCTCATAGTTTTAGGAGCTACTGCATATCCAAGAGTAATAGAAGCTGGCCCAATAAGAGAAATAGCTGATTCCGTGGGTGCCTATTTAATGTTTGATGCAGCACATATTGCGGGACTTATCGCAGGAAAAACGCACCCGAATCCAGTTCCCTATTGTGATGTTGTTACGTTCACAACACATAAGACTCTTAGAGGTCCAAGAGGAGGTTGCATTCTTAGCACCGAAGAACTTTCTTCTGCGATAGACAAAGCAATTTTCCCTGGTTTGCAAGGTGGCCCCTTGGAGCATCACATAGCTGCCAAAGCTGTAGCTTTTGCAGAAGCTTTAGATCCTTCTTTTGAAATTTATTCGAGACAGATTGTAAGCAATGCTCAAGCTCTTGCTGAAGCTCTAAGTCATGAAGGGTTCAGACTCGTAACAGGAGGTACCGATAACCATCTGCTCATAGTTGATTTGCGAACATTTGATGAAGAAATAACTGGAGCAGAAGCTCAGGTCGTTCTTGACGAAGCTGGCATAACACTGAATAAAAATACAGTGCCAGATGATCCACGTTCTCCTTTTGTTACAAGTGGCGTTCGCCTTGGAACACCTTCGACCACTACGCAAGGAATGACTGAAAAAGAGATGGTAATTATCGCCCAGTTAATGGCCCGTGCGTTACGTGATAGAAAAGATTCAAATTCACTTTCTACGATAAGGAAAGAGGTTGCAGAACTTTGCAGTTCTTTCACCCCTTACGGTGATTAGAAACGTATGCCTGGAGTTATTGCCTATCTGACTGTCGGAGGAGTTGCCGCTATTGCAACTTTCATCGCAACTCCTTTAGCACGTAAAACAGCTGAGCGTTTCGGAGTTATTTCTGCACCAGGTATTAGAGATGTGCATGAAATACCCACTCCACATTTAGGTGGACCTGCAATGTTGTTTGGGTTGCTCGCCGGTGCGCTTTTTGCTTGGTTGATAGGGGATTTTTCCGACGTGTTTTCTACCCAATCTGAAATATTAGGGGTTCTAGTAGCGGCCATAGCCATGTGCGGGGTCGGTGTCATCGACGATGTAAGGCCAATTTCAGCTCCAGCAAAAGTTGCAGGAATGGTCATAGCAGGAAGTGTTCTATCACTGGTGGGTGTGTCTTTAGTGGTGCTAAGGGTTCCTTTTGTGGATGTAGTATTACTTTCCCCTGACCTAGCTGCATTAGCCACAGTTCTATGGGTCGTACTTTTAGCCAATGCGATAAATTTAATTGATGGTTTAGACGGTTTAGCAACTGGGATTGTTGCTATCGCAGCGACAACTTTTGTAATTTATGCGATTCGTCTAGCTAACGAGGGCGTTCTGTTCGAAGAAAACCCTGCATCACTCATCGCAGTTCTTATTGCTGGTGTATGTATTGGGTTTTTACCACATAATGCACATCCGGCAAAAATATTCATGGGGGATGGTGGTGCTCTCATGTTAGGCGTGCTTCTAGCAGCAGCTACTGTTTCTGTCGGAGGTAGAACAGATGCTGCCTACAGTGGTCAATCATTTTTTTTCTTTGCACCGTTGCTAATTCCTTTAGTGATTTTAGGCGTACCAATAATTGATGTTCTATTTGCAATTATCAGACGAATTGTCACACCAGGGCTACCTGTAACGACTGCTGACAAAGACCATTTACATCACAGACTTTTAAGACTGGGTCATGGACACCGAAGAGTTGTTTTTATTCTGTGGGCTTGGACAGCTTTATTGTCAGGGTTCGTCTTATGGCCAACTTACAGCGGACGTGGTGACGGGATTGTTCCAATGGGTATAGCAGGAGTATGCCTAATTTTGTTTACATTGCTTCATCCGCGTTTGCAGACAAATAAACCAAAAAAAAATGAAATTGTGGCAGATGACCATCCCCCCGAGTTGTGAGCACGTGAGAAAGAATCTAGATTCACATGCGGTCGAATATTTAAATTTTCTGAGCTTTCTATTTTTAAATAACAAATTAATACCGAGGTAACTTGGATGATCAAATCTGAAAAACGTGAGATGAAACAAGGTTCTGGTGACGCTACGGCAGCGGCATTTGAACTTGTCGCAACTCCTGCGATCTTTGGATTTCTAGGATGGCTTCTAGACAGAAAACTTGAAATCTTTCCCTTATTCACTTTGGTATTTGTAGCAGTAACTATCACTTATGCTTCGTGGCGTCTTTATAAGCAATACACCCTTAGACTCACCGAAGAGGCAGAACAGCGACGTGAAACGTGGTTGCTGGGAAATGAAAATGTCAATTAAACAGAAAACGGAAGAAGAAGTAATAGTGGAAAGCGTCTCAGGACAGCCAGAAAAGCGTATAGCTAATCACTTAGCTTTAAGGGCTTTGTGGGTCTCCCCTTTGTTTCTAATTCTTTCTGCTATTGGCTGGGGTTTAAGTGGAGCTGTTTCTGCTCTACTGGCTCTCGTTCTCGTGTCTTTCAATTTTTTGGCCGGTGCCGCAATCATTACGAGAAGCGTGAAAATTTCTCCGAACATGCTTTATGGGTCAGTACTAGGAGGATATGTAGTCAGGTTGGCAATATTGACCGGAGTTGTCATGTCAGTCCGATCCTTCGATTGGTTTGATACTGTTCCTTTTGCTATGACTCTTCTAGTGACACATTTAGGTTTACTTGCTACAGAGACACGTTATATATCAGCTTCTTTGGCTTATCCTGATTTGAAGCCAACTAGTTCAAAGGAGATTCGCTAATTGTGAATGTTTTTGCTTTGGAATTCCCACCTGTAAGTCATCTTTTTGAATGGCCTGACATAATTTTTTCTGGTTCTTTATTTGCTGTTAATAAGACGGTGCTTATATATCTCGCCGCTGTTTTAATAACGTCGGCAATCTTTCTAACTGCAGGTAGGCAACGAGGTTCGTTAGTACCAGTAGGTGTGCAACATGTAGCGGAATCAGGGGTTACTTTCGTAGAAGAGTCAGTAGTGATGGAGACAATGGGACCAGAGGGTAAAAAGTATTTACCATTCCTGACCACAATGTTCTTCTTTATACTTTTTTCAAACATTTTTGAAGTAGTTCCAGGAATACAGTTCCCTGCAAACAGCAGAATGGCTGTTCCTATAACTTTGGCCTTAGTCGTTTGGGTGATTTACAACTTTGTAGGCGTACGTTCTCAAGGATTTTTCGGATATTTGAAGAATTCCTTGTTCCCACCTGGAGTTCCTAAAGCTCTGTATCTAATCGTTACTCCGATTGAACTGGTTTCAACATTTGTTGTTAGACCGTTTTCTTTGGCTATTCGATTGTGGGCAAATATGGTTGCAGGACACCTTCTGTTAGTCACATTCGCTATCCTTACTCACACTCTATGGAATAACGGGTACGTAGGTGCTGCCGCACCTTTTGCGATGCTCGTATTAATGACAGGTTTTGAGATTTTGGTTTCTGTTTTGCAAGCCTTTATCTTTACTATTCTGACTGCCGTTTACATCGGTGGTTCGATGCACGCAGAACACTAGATCGCCCACCGAATGGTGGATCGAAGACAATATAAATTAAACAATTCCGGCCGGACATTCCGGTCGGATCAAAATAGAAAAACAGGAGAGACAAGTGCTGAACATTTTGGCGCAAACAGGAGCCGGTGAGATGCTGGAAGGCCTAAAGGCTATAGGAGCAGGTCTTGGTTATGGCTTAGCGGCTATTGGACCTGGAATAGGTATTGGAACTGTGGTTGGTAATGCAATCTCATCCATGGCCCGACAGCCAGAGTCTGCAGGCATGGTGCGAACGACGATGTTCTTAGGAATTGCTTTTACGGAAGCTCTTGCTTTGATCGGTTTCGTCGTATTCATTTTGCTTTTGCCGTAAAACTTAGGTATCGAAAGGAAGTCGAAATTTATGAGACAACGAGGAATCAGACTGGGCTTGTCGCTGCTTTTAGCAACGTTAGGACTGTTTGCATTTGCGGTACCGGCCTCTGCATCAGGTGAAACTGTTGGTGGCTGTATGGCCGAAGTGCTTGAACATCATGGTGAAATACATGGAGATGTAAATCATGAACATGTAGAAATACAAGTGCATCATCTTCACGAGGAAGAATTGCAGGATGAACTTGAAGGCTGTTTTGAAGCACCTAGTCCAATACTTCCCGAATTAAATGAGATTATTTGGGGTGGTGGTGCTTTCTTAATTTTATTCGTAGTGATGGTCAAGAAAGGCTTCCCGGCAGTTAAAGCCGCAATGGATGCTAGAGCAGACAAGATCCGCGATGACTTAGATGCAGCAGAGAAAGCGAAAACGGATGCACAGAGTGTTCATGCTGACTATGAAGCACGTTTGGCTGATGCAAAAAATGAAGCATCGCGCCTAATTGACGAAGCAAGAGGAGCAGCCGACCAGGTGCGTGCAGATTTAGTAGCAAAAGCAGAAGCTGACATTTCTGAGATGAAATCGAGAGCTGCGAGCGAAATTGAAGCATCAAGACAACAAGCGATTGCAGATCTAAGAGCGGAAGTGGCAGGAATTGCTCTTGGGGCAGCTGAAAAAGTAGTTCAAAGTAGTTTGGATGACGATGCTCAAAGAAGACTTGTAGATCAATACATCGATGAAGTGGCTGGTAGCTAACAATGTCTGATAATGCAATTGCTGGTTACGCTGATGCTTTGTTTGCTGTTGCGGCAGCAAATAATGTTTTGCCGACTGTTGAAGACGAATTATTTCGATTCTCACAAGCATTAAACTCAGATGAGAATCTCCAAGCAACTTTGGATGATTCCTCCCTACCAGTTGATCGCAGGCAGCAGATTGTCGAAGACCTATTAGGAGGATCGGCTTGCTCAACAACTAAGGCATTGGTATCGATGATCGTTGCTTCAGGGCGATCTGCACGTTTATCTAGCATCGTTGATGCATTTATTGAACGAAGTGCAGCTTCTAGAAATAAAACGGTCGCTACGGTTCGTTCCGCAGTTGAACTAGATGACAGTCAAAAAGACAAATTAGTAGCAGCATTAAGTGGAGCTACTAATAAAGACGTTGAAGTAAAAGTAGTAATTGACCCATCTGTAATAGGTGGATTAGTAACAGAGATTGGTGATGACATTATTGATGGCAGCGTCCGTCGCCGTTTGAACCAACTTCGTGAGAATTTCCGGTAGGAAGAAAGTAATCGAGACGAGAGAGAAACATGACTGAATTGACAATCAGCACCGCTGACATAGCTGCATCAATCCAGAAAAACCTAGAAGGTTTTGAACCTGGCTTAGAACAAAGCCAGGTGGGAAGAGTGCTTGAAGTGGGAGACGGCATTGCCAGAGTCTCAGGTTTGCCCGACGCGGCAGTAAATGAGTTATTGCAGTTTGAGAGTGGAACTCTTGGGCTAGCTCTGAATCTAGACGAGGGTTCAATTGGTGCAGTGGTCCTTGGAGAAGTCGATGACATTGAAGAAGGCCAGACTGTCCGTGCCACCGGTGACATCCTTTCTTTACCAGTGGGTGACGGCCTTTTAGGACGTGTAGTGAATGCCCTTGGCGAACCAATCGATGGTAAAGGTCCACTAACCAACACAGAGCCAAGACGTATGGAGATTCAAGCTCCAGGGATCATGGGACGTAAGCCTGTTCATGAACCAATGCAGACCGGAATTAAAGCAATTGATTCACTGGTACCTATTGGGCGTGGTCAACGCGAACTCATAATTGGTGACCGAAAAACCGGAAAAACAACTATTGCTATTGACACAATTATTAATCAAGCAGGTCAAGGCATGAAATGCGTCTATGTGGCTATTGGTCAGAAAGCTTCTACTGTCGCACAAAATGTTGCAGTTTTGGAATCTCATGGTGCTATGGACTACACAGTTGTGGTTGTTGCGCCAGCTTCAGACCCTGCTCCTTTCAAGTATCTTGCGCCATATGCTGGTTGCGCGATTGGCCAGCATTGGATGGATAACGGTGAACACGCTTTAGCTGTTTACGACGACTTATCGAAACAGGCTGAAGCATATAGGCAGATGTCTCTGCTGCTTAGACGCCCTCCTGGAAGAGAGGCATATCCAGGAGATGTCTTCTATCTACATAGCAGGCTCTTGGAGCGTGCAGCTAAGCTAAGCGATGACATGGGGGCTGGTTCTTTAACAGCTTTACCCGTAATTGAAACGAAAGCTGGAGATGTTTCTGCTTTCATTCCTACCAATGTTATTTCCATTACGGATGGTCAGATATTCCTGCAAGACGATCTCTTCAAATCAGGTATAAGACCTGCAATTGATGTAGGCATTTCTGTTTCTCGAGTTGGTTCTGCAGCTCAAGTAAAGGCAATGAAAAATGCAGTAGGAACTCTAAAATCTGACCTGCAGCAATTCCGTGAATTGGAGTCTTTTGCAGCGTTTGGATCTGATTTAGATGCAGTTTCTCAAGCTCAACTCGACCGGGGCTACCGGTTAACAGAGTTGTTGAAACAAGGATTAAACTCACCCTTACTAGTTGAAGAGCAAGTGGTTTCTATCTGGGCTGGAACCAGAGGCCATTTGGACAACGTTGAAATAGCTGATGTAAGTAGATTTGAATCAGAACTACTTGACTGGTTCAGGACGCGTCATGCAGCAATTTTGAATGAAATACGTGAATCAGGAAACTTAGAAGATGAGTCAGCTTTTGAGGCAGCAATCGCAGCTTTTTCAGATCAATTCGAAGGAACAAACGCTACTCAGGCGACACCAGATGCAGAGTTTGCTGATACAGATTCCAACATTGTTGATGCAGAGACGACCCTGCCTGAAGAAGACATTTCGGAGGCCTAGTGAAAAGTATTTCCCTAAGCCAACAAAGCGTTGGAATTTTCGGCATGTTGGAGAGCTGCTAATGGCTGGCGGTAAAGAGAGAGTTCTTAGACGCCGTATAGGCAGCGTTCAAAACACAAAAAAGATTACGCGAGCTATGGAACTAATAGCTGCCACTAGGGTTGTTAAAGCTCAGCAGAGAGCCCGATCAGCGAAACCTTATGCAGAGCAAATAACCTCAGTAATTGAAAACCTTGCAGCTGGTGGTGCGGAAGTTGATCATCCATTATTGAGAAAAGCAGAGAAAGTTAGCCGTGTCGGAGTGGTAGTAATTTCCTCTGATCGAGGTTTGGCAGGGCCTTATAACTCTTCAGTAATCAGAGCGGCAGAGAGACAAGTTCAAAACGCACGTTCAGAGGGCGCAGATTACTCTTTAATTGTTATAGGAAGAAAGGCAAGAGATTATTTTGCTTTTCGAAACTTCAATGTTGACTCTTATACCGAAGGGATAAGTGACAATCCTTCATATGAAGATGCGCGCCGCATTTCTGAGATCGTTTCAGCAATGTTCGCGGAAGGAAAAGTTGACAGAGTGGAACTTGTTTATACAGAATTTCTGAGTATAGGTAGTCAGAAAGTTGCTGTTCGTAGGTTCTTGCCACTTGAAGATACGGAAGTTATTGCAAGTGAAGGTGGAGGTGATTCTAGTCTGAGCACTGCTTTTGAATTTGAGCCATCACCTGAATCAGTTTTGGAAGCTTTGCTTCCACGTTATGTAGAAGCCCGTCTTTTTGGGGCTTTACTAGAGTCAGCAGCTTCAGAACATGCAAATCGACAGCGAGCCATGAAAGCCGCTACAGATAATGCAGAAGAATTAATAATTAAACTTTCTCGTGAAATGAATCAAGCTCGCCAAGATGCGATCACCACTGAGATAATGGAAATCGTAAGTGGCGCTGAAGCACTCGGCTCAGACAGTGAGAAAGTTAATGAATTGCTAGATCTTGTTGGATCGAGCACAGAAAATAACAGTTAAGCAATAGGAAGAAATCAGGAAAGATTATGACAACAACTGATCTTAAAGACGGTCGAATAGTAGGAATTGCTGGGCCGGTTATAGATGCCGAGTTCCCTCAAGGGGAATTACCGGAGATAAACACGGCCATAGAGTTTGATGTTGCTGTTGATGACAGCAGTATCACCATTGTTGCAGAAGTGGCACAACAGATAGGTGACAGCCGTGTTCGTGCAATTGCAATGAAACCAACTGATGGACTCACAAGAGGAACAACTGTACGCAATACAGGAAAAGGTATAAGTGTTCCTGTGGGTGATGACACTCTTGGTCATGTTTTTAGTGTTACAGGTGACGGGCTAGACGACCCAAATGCTGGTTCCGGATCTGAACGTTGGGAAATTCATAGACCAGCACCTTCTTTTGACTCTCTTGAACCGAAAGCACAAATGTTTGAAACAGGAGTGAAGGTAATTGATTTGCTCACACCCTATTTGCAGGGTGGAAAAATCGGCCTTTTCGGTGGTGCAGGAGTGGGTAAAACAGTTCTGATTACTGAAATGATTAACCGTGTGGCTACCAATCACGGTGGTGTTTCGGTTTTTGCAGGCGTAGGTGAGCGAACTCGTGAAGGAACAGACCTTTTGCTTGAAATGGAGGAATCGGGTGTTCTAGAAAAAGCAGCATTGGTTTTTGGTCAGATGGATGAGCCACCTGGAGTGAGACTTCGTGTCGCTCTTTCAGCATTGACGATGGCTGAGTATTTCCGAGATGAGCAAGGTCAAGACGTTCTGCTTTTCGTTGATAATATTTTCCGTTTCGTTCAAGCTGGTTCTGAAGTGTCAACTTTGTTAGGACGAATGCCATCTGCTGTCGGTTATCAGCCAACATTGGCTGATGAGATGGGTGTACTACAGGAAAGGATTACCACAACGCGTGGTAGGTCGATTACTTCCATGCAGGCGGTTTATGTGCCTGCCGATGATTACACCGATCCGGCTCCATTTACTTCATTTACACACTTTGATGGCACAACAGAACTAAGTCGTGATATTGCAGCGCTTGGTATCTACCCTGCAGTTGATCCACTTGCATCTACTTCTACGATCCTCACGCCTGAAGTTGTGGGACAAAAGCACTACGACACCGCTCGTAGAGTGCAGGAGATACTCCAGCGTTACAAAGAACTTCAGGACATAATTGCAATCCTTGGTTTAGATGAACTATCAGAAGAAGATAAGATCACTGTCTCTAGAGCTCGCAAGGTCCAGAGATTCTTATCACAGCCTATGAATGTTGCAGAAATATTTACAGGTTTGCCAGGTGTTACTGTTTCAGTTGAAGAGACAGTTGATTCTTTCGCAGCGTTAGTTGATGGTGAACTTGATGAGCTTCCTGAGCAGGCTTTCTTAAACGTTGGTGGAGCTGAAGATGCGCAACGTAAAGCTCAAGAATTAGAAGCATAAAAGTTATGACTTTTCAAGTAGAGCTGGTATCGCCGGAATCTATTTCATACAGTGGCGAGGCGGAGATGGTGATCGCTCGGACTGTTGAAGGTGGGGACATAGCTTTTCAACCTGGACATGTTCCATTTATTGGTGTCCTTTCAGTCTGGTCAGTTGAAGTGATAAGGCCAGATGGTGAGAGGGATGTGTTTGCTGTTCACAGAGGGTTTGTTCAAGTCGCAGGGACAAAAGTAAGTATTTTGTCCGATGTTTCTGAAGCTGTTGAAGAGATTGATATTGAAAGGGCGCAGGCAGCCCGTTCGGCAGCCCAGGAGTTGATTTCATCAGACAATGAGAATGAAGAAGCTCTTGCTTCTCTCGAAAGATCCGAAGTGAGACTCCGCGTTGGAGGAGTAGAGGTGTAAAAAGGAAATCTGCTCTAGATTTCGTTACTTCTAAATATCCTCAAGATCATCTAATCGGTGATGAGCTTTAATAAGCCTTACAGTTCCGGACTTGGAGCGCATAACAAGAGACTCTGTATGAGCCATTCCTTCTGCATATCTTACGCCTTCAAGAAGGTCGCCATCCGTAATGCCAGTAGCTGCAAAAAAACAGTTATTACCTGACACTAGGTCATCGAGATCCAAAATTCTTTCCAAATCATAACCTAGTTCTTCAGCGGCTTTTCTTTCCTTTTCGTTACGTGGCCATAAACGCCCTTGAAGGGATCCACCCATGCATTTCAAAGCAGCAGCAGAGATAACTCCTTCAGGTGTACCTCCAATACCGAAAAGAACATCCGCACCCGACTCAGGCCATGCAGTGGAAATTGCACCCGCTACATCACCATCAGAAATTAGACGTATTCTCGCACCCGCTTCACGTACTTCAGAAATGAGATCCGAATGCCTATCGCGGTCTAAAATTACCGCAGTTAGGTCTCTGACAGTTTTATTCTTAGCTTCTGCAATATGTTGAAGATTTTCAGTTGGGGATTTTGCTAGATCTATTGCATCAGAACATCCAGGCCCTACAGCAATTTTCTCCATATACACACAAGGCCCAGGATCAAACATTGTCCCCTTGTCGCTAACGGCTATAACTGAAATTGCATTTGCCCTGCCAAGAGCTGTAAGTGTTGTTCCATCTATTGGGTCAACGGCAATATCTGTTTCAGGACCACTGCCATTTCCACATTCTTCCCCATTAGCGAGCATCGGTGCTTCATCTTTTTCGCCTTCACCAATAACAACTATCCCGTCCATGTTTACAGTGTCCAGTACACTACGCATGGCATTGACAGCTCCACCATCGGCACCTTCTTTGTCTCCTCTGCCCATCCATCTAGCTGCGACTAAGGCGGCAGCTTCGGTTACTCTTACGAGCTCTAATGCGAGATTCCTGTCTGGGGTTTGAACTTTTTTACTCATTAAATGCGACGCTAGCGCCTTAGGGAAGTTCTTGTGCATTTCGCTGAAAGGATTATCGGCGGTTTAGCTTTTTAATAGAGAAAGGTGTCAGGATAAGAGAATGAAATGGGGAAAAAGGCAAACTGAAAGCGAAACAAACGAACAGCCTGAAGTGGTTGAAGATGGGGAAACAATTGATTCAGATTCAGCTGCTGAAATTGAATATGAATTGCACGAATGGGCGGGTGAAACCCGGTTGGTGTTGGATCAACTTCTCATATTAAAAGAGGTTCCTCATGTCTGGCAGGGGGCTACCTTGGTAGTTCGCGAAGAAGATGAGGAAGTCGCGGACCAGTTGATTGAAGAAGCAGAATCAACTTCTTTACCAACGCTTGAGGCAGATGCCGAAACAATAGAATACGAAACATCAGGGTGGTCAGATTCAGAACAAGCTTCCTTCGGTTCTTTACTGGTTCGCCTAGGAATTCCTTATGAATTTAGTGACGAAGGGAGTCTTGTAGTTCAGGCTTCTGATGAAGAGGCTATTGAAACTGCTCTTGACGCTTTTCAAGTTGTTAATGATGAGCGTCCTGAACTTGATGGCTTGGATGCGAACTCGCTTTTGACTGAAGTTTTTGTTTCATGCGACCGACTTAGACGTGATCATCGAGATGACACTGGAGTGGGTGAAATATTACGCTTAACCCCATTGCTTGTGGAGCACCGACCCCCTTTTGGAATTGAAGCAAATCTATGGGACGAAATTGGAAAAAGAGCGAATGATTTAGTTGGGCTATTGTCAGAAGGTTCGGGAGATGAAGAAGAAATAAGATCCCAAGCAAGTGGACTTTCTGAAACTTTGCGGAGTTTGATCTAAAGAGAGAGAGTAAATATGGATGGTATTGATTCCGAGAATAGAAGTGGAGTGTCCGACTTGGAATATGGAGAGTTTCCATTAGCTGAATATTTAGGTTTTGATCTTGAAGTCCTATCCCATGGCGAAGTTACTGCTGTTTTAGACATAAAGGAGTGCCATCACAACCCCAATGGTGTGGTCGCCGGTGGTGTGATTTTTACATTGATTGATACCGCTATGGGTAAAGCAGTGTTTTCCATTCTTAAGGAAAACCAATACTGTGCGTCGATTGAAATTTCAACACGATTTTTGCGGCCTGTAACTCATGGTGAAATAACCGCTCAGATTTCAGTGCTGAAGGCAGGCAAGAGAGTCGTTACTCTTGAAGCGCGTGTGCATGGTGGATCTGAAAGTGAATTAGTAGCAGTGTCTACCGGTACTTTCGCAGTCATAGATACTTGATAATTAGTTTTTCGTAACCAAGGCTTTCCAGAGAGAACGGTAGTTAAGCCAAATATGATCAGACGATACGTACCCGTCTTCTATAAGTGCTTTATCTAGAAGAGGCAGATTTTTATAGGGAACCAACATGTCAACATGATGGGCTAAATGGTAACCAACGTTAAAAGGAACAATAAAAAACTTGGCCAAGCGGTTTTGTCGAACGTAATGCGTTGTCTCACGCCTATCTGCTGATTGAGTCATTCCGCCATGTTCACTGATTGCGCGAACTCTATTCAGAAGTTGATATACGCACGTCCAAGGGAGTATCCAAAAGAAAAAGTACATCGTTAAATTGCTGAAAAACCAAAATAAAGCAGCGATTGTTAGTTGACCAAAAAGAAAAGAAATCGTTAAACGCAAATGTCTGGATTCATTCAGTCTTTCAAATCTAGGGCGTAAAATCCTGAAAGCTGAGATACCGCTCAAATCTCTCAGTAGCTTTCTACGCATAGAACTTTTAGAAATTGGATAAAAGCTATAAAGGATAAAATCTGGTTCTTCTGGACCGAATTCATCTCTGTGGTGTCTGAGATGACCTATTCGATAACCATGGCTTCCTGAACCAAAAGCAAGCCAACCTATGAAACGGATGCCAACCATGTCGTTAATTTTCCGATTAGAGAAAAGCAAACGATGAGCTGCTTCATGATGAATTATAAAAAGTCGATTCTGCGCTATACCCATTCCCAAAGTCGAAAAAATCCAAACTAAAGGCTGATTGTAGATCGTTGCCACCCAAACGATTAAGGGCGGCAATGACAAGGACAGTATTACTGATAAAGAGTTTCTAAAGTTTGGAATTTTTCTTAAGGCATCTCGGAAACCATTTTTTGGTTTTCCATTAGAGTGCAGACGATCACTGCCGGTGAATTCCCTGGTAGGTGTCACCATTCCACCAGTCATAGAGGTGAGCATTTCAGCATGTGACGGATTTTCTTCCATAAGAAATGTTACCTATTAATGGTTAGTACATTCCACCAACTAGTTGAAACATCAACGTACGATCAATAAATGGCTTCTCCAGCAGGAATTTTGTTGACCCATGGTGCAGGAAGTGACCGAACTCATTCAAGTTTGTTAAGCATTGAAAAAAAGATGGCACCACTACCCGTCAAGAGAATTAACTTCCCCTATAGAAAAGCAGGTCGACACTTTCCTGATCGAGCTCCCAAGTTAATTGATTCAATAGTTAAAGCATCTGAATCAATGAGTAAAAAATATGGCATAAAACCAGCTAATCTTCTACTAGGAGGAAGAAGTATGGGTGGCCGCATGTGCTCAATGGCTGTTGCGGAAGGACTTCCAGCCAGTGGATTAATTCTGATCAGTTATCCATTACATCCACCTAAGAAACCAGAAAATCTTCGAATAGAGCATTTCGACAAAGTAGACATTCCATGTTTATTCATTTCCGGTGATAAGGACCCATTCGGCTCAAAAGCAGAGTTTAAAAAACATTTGAAAAAGATCAGAGGCCCCGTAACAACTAAATGGTTCGAAGGGGCTCGCCATGATTTAGCGAATTTAGATGAAGCTATTAGTGGCGAAATAAAAGCGTGGGCGGCTTCTTTATAGGCGTTAACTAACTTTCAGAAATTTTTGGGCTTACATCTCCAGGATTCAGGTCTTCAAGTTCAACTCTCGCAGTTTCAGGAAATTTACTTATTACTAGCAATGCTGCTAAAAGGGGACCAGCAGCAACAAGTGCGAAAGCGTGACCATAGTTGTCAAATAAATCAGTCATATACCCCACTAACAAAAGTCCTGAAGCGCTTCCCAACACACCAAATGCGACAATGACACCATTTGATCTGGCTCTCTGCTTTGTTGAAAAAAGCTCAGGGCCATAAACACCTAATGCAACTGTAAGTGACCCAAGTACGGCACCGAACAAATGACTAGCCCACATTAATAATCCCGAAGAATAGTAACTAAGAACAATAAATACTGTCCCTCCTAAAAGCCCTGATGTTGCAATTTTTTTCCTGCCGTGGGTATCAGCGAAACGTCCAGCTAGAAATATTGCTATTCCCGCTGGAGTCGAAGTCAGAAGCCAGTAAGCGGTTATTCCAGAAGCGGAGTACCCCCTGTGTTCCCGAAGGAAATCATTTTGGAATTGCGAAGCGGGCGCAGCAAAGACTAAAAGCAAAAAACCAACACCAGCCAACAACAAGAGACGCTTATTTATAAAAGGCTCTTTTTCTATTCTGCTTTTTATATTAGAAGTTTCAGGTTGGACAATTATAGAGTTGGCTTTATAACGAAGTGATTCCGGTAGGTTCTTACTGATTCTCATCAAAGCTGGCAGAAATAGGAGAGGCACCAGATACACAACCCTCCAACCTTTTTGGTTCAGATCAGCGATTGGTAATACCCAAACAGAAATCCCTGCCCCCAAAGCAGCAGATAACGACAACATGCTTACTCCATAAGCTCTGGAACCTTTCGGTAACTCTTCAGCTGCAATAACTCCAATCAGAATTCCCATTCCTGTAGTCAAACCACGCGCAACTAACTGAGTACTCCCAAGAAACCAGAAGTTAGGAGAGACTGATCCTAAAGCTGTTGCTAAGACTGCGAGTATGAGGGTTAGCAGAAGAATGTTTCTGCGACCCTTCTTGTCAGCAATTACAAGAACGCCAAGAGAGATTAGAATTCCGACACGAATAACAGCGAGCGTAATTCCTTGTGCTGATGAGCTGTGGTCGAATTCATCAGCAGCGAATGTGATTGTTTGAGATATGACAGAGCCCAGATATCCGTCGATCACCTGAATACAGGCAAGAATTCCTAGAATCCTCGCAGAGCGTTCATCTAAACGGTCAGGAGGAGACCACCAGGGTTTTGATCTTTTAGGTAATGCTTTCCCGACTAAAAAGGAAAAGAATACTCCCCAAAATGGAATCGAAAGCCGCCAAGAAAAACTTTCTACAACTCGATTCACGCCTTTCGATTCATTTCTGACACTGATATGTCTTTCATATTTAGAAAAAGGACCATGAAGCAATTCGTATTTGTCTTCACCAACAATCTTCTCAGCTACTAAATCATTACGCGGTTCACGTAAAGCAGCCAAAGCTTCATCATCAAGTGTTTTAGTTATTTGTAGGTATTTGTCTCGCTTAAACAAGATTTCCCTATTTTCCTCGTATCAAGTTAAATGTTTTTGCTTGAATAATTGCATGTGAACGCAAACTCTGCCGACAGCGAAGCATACTTAAATCGTGGCAAGTAATTCTTTTTCCTCTGAATTTGGAACAACTTCTTCACATAATGAAGAAGGTTCAGTTGTTCGCGTCCAGCAGTCAACAGGGTTGTCCGGGACAGTGAGAGTCTCTGGAGCGAAAAATTCAGTATTGAAAATAATGGCAGCTTCATTACTAGCACCTGGACACTATGCACTTAACAATGTCCCACATATAGCCGATGTTAAGTGGATGGCCAATTTGTTGGAAACAATGGGTGCTTCAATTTCACACCAAAAAGACGTGATGCAAATAGAAATTCCTGAAGAAATGACCCCAATAGCACCGTATGAATTAGTGGAGAGAATGAGAGCTTCCATAGTGGTCTTAGGGCCTCTATTAGCAAGATTTGGTAAAGCAAAAGTATCTGTACCGGGCGGGGATGATTTTGGACATAGACCTATAGATATGCACCTAAAAGGTTTAGAAGAGTTAGGAGCCTCCTTTACTAACAGCCACGGATACATAGAAGGCGAGGTGGAAAAACTAGTCGGAGGCAAAGTATTGCTTAATTTCCCAAGCGTTGGCGCTACTGAAAATCTACTTATGGCAGCAGTATTAGCTGAAGGGGGAACAGTTATAGAAAATGCCGCACGTGAACCTGAAATAGTAGATCTAGTTTATTTCCTCAATTCTATGGGTGCTCAGATTACAGGAGAAGGAACTTCAACTATTCAAATTGAGGGAGTGGGTCACTTGTCACCTGTCGAACATACCGTAATACCGGATCGGATTGAGGCTGCAACCTATATGGCTGCCGTAGGGATGGCCGGAGGTCAGATAGTTATAGAAGAAGCACGATTAGAACATATGGAGATGCTCGCTGAGAAATTACATGAGATGGGGATAGAGATTGGGCAAGTTGAGGGAGGTATTAGTGTGTGCGTTTCTGAGAGGTTGAGATCAGTAGATCTAGCTACATTGCCTTATCCCGGTGTCGCCACTGACTATAAGCCTTTCATGGTTGCCCTTTTATCGATTTCGGATGGGGTAGGGATTGTGACAGAAAACATTTTTGCCGGAAGGTTTCGTTATGTCGACGAATTGATCAGAATGGGCGCAGATATCAGAGCAGAAGGGCACCATGCTGTTGTTCGTGGAGTCGAAAGACTTTCAGGAGCACCTGTTAGAGCTCCCGATATAAGAGCGGGAGCGGCGCTAGTTTTGGCGGGATTAGCAGCTGAAGGAGAAACTCTAGTTGGAGCTGCAAGTCACATTGAACGTGGTTATCAGAATTTAGTAGGCAATTTAAATTCTTTAGGGGCAAAAATAGAATTGATTAATCATCAGAATATTTAGAGTCGTTTTCTGTCCCAAAATTTGATTTTTTTTCTGGGTCCATTTTCTCTGCTTTACGGTTCGCTGCCCACAGTAGCCATGCCAGCAAACCTAAAGGGGCTACAACAAGGAGAATTTCATCCCATCCACCTTGATGGCCGAAAAAGAAATGTTCGAATTTCATCACTTAAGAATATTGTCAATCTCGCGGAAGTAGGTGTGGTCAGCCAATACTCGTGCGAAACTATACATATGACAAATGTTTCAGTAGAAGAATCGGATAGAGACCTAGAAGCGCTCGTGAAAGAGGTAATAGAAGTTATCAGACCTGCGCTCCAAGCAGACGAAGGCGATGTCGTGTTGCATGAGGTGAATGAAAAAACTGGAGAAGTTACTGTTGAACTAATAGGCGCATGCGTGAGTTGTGATGCATCAGATCAAACAATGAAAGCTGGGATTGAGAGAATTCTAAAAGAAAGAGTTCCAGAAATAACCTCTGTTCACAATCTAGGTGAGGTTATTTCAGATGAAGGAACAGCGGTAACTCTTTAGGAAAAAATGACTAACAACAATTGTTATTGGCATTCTGATCGATATGCCGGAGTTATTTGTCAACGATGTGAACGTCGAGTTTGCGCTGAGTGCATGCACACCGCATCCGTCGGTTTTCACTGTCCTGCGTGCATAAAGCCTCAGAACATTCATTCTCGAAGGCAACAACGCTCATCTGTAAGACTTGGTGGCCGAATTGAGAATGTTTCAGAACAATCATTAACCACAAGATCGCTTATAGCAGTAAACCTCTTCGCTTTTTTTGTAGCTCTTTTCAAAGGGGGGTCATTAGGTTCAGGAGGAGGGGATCTGTATTCTGATTTCGCTCTAATCGGGTGTGCTCGTATTTTCGTTTTTTCTGGTGAATGCATTGATGGTGTTGCAGGTGGTGAATGGTGGAGATTGGTTACAGGAGGCTTTCTGCATGCAGGCGTCATACACCTTGCATTCAACATGTTTCTCTTGTGGATGTTGGGAAGTCAGTTAGAAAGGATGTTAGGAACAACAAGTTATTTAATTTTGTATTTTGGTTCTCTATTGTCAGGAGCCTTAGGGGTGATGTTGCTTGACCCTCTTGCTTTAACTGTTGGAGCCTCAGGAGCGGTATTTGGACTAATGGGAGCAACGGTTATTTATCAATTCCGTCGAGGAATAAGTCCTTGGTCAAATGGAATTGGAAGCCTACTAGTCATAAATTTGATCTTTACTTTCGCTCGACCCAACATCTCAGTGGGGGGGCATTTAGGAGGTCTTCTTGGTGGGCTACTAATTGGCTGGCTAATTGATGAGATGAACAAAAAACGCATATCAGGTTATGTAAGAGTTCTAGTTCCATTAATAGTCGCAGTTGCTTTTGGTTTTTCTTGCATTTTGGCTTCAGAGTATTGGTACGACCCAATATTGGGTTAATGGGTTAAGACTTTTAGGAAGTTTCGACAAGGTGTTTTAGTTTGTAAAGATTTTTTTTCCAAATTTTTTTAAGTACGAGTTTTGCAAAAAATCCAGTAATTCTACCTCCCAAAAGAAGAGGGAAATCTAGGTTCTCTTCCCAAACAAAAAGTGTTTTCACATCTGAGTTTCTTTCAAGAATGAAACTACCTTTCCCTTCGACAAGACCTTTATGACTAATAGTCAATGTCTGATTGGGAGTCCATTCAGTAACTTGCATTTTGTCAGTTGTTCTTAGCGGACCGACTTTTGTATCGCAATCGAAAGTAACCCCCACACCTTCAGTTTGCTCTGAGGTGATTCTTATTTCTGAAGCGTCTGCCATCCAATTAACATGCGTCTGAATATCTGAAATAGCGTTCCAAACCATTTCCGGAGAAGCTTCAATTTCTTCAGTAATTCTTATAAACATCGATCTTAATTATGCCGATTTTTTGCTAGTAAAGCAGTTGCCTTTAACCTAAAAGAATGGATATATATCTAGATCATGCTGCTAGCACGCCTGTGCGAGAAGAAGTTATCCAAGCAATGATGCCATGGCTTTCAGAACATCCAGGAAACCCATCAGGATCTCATCGGCTAGCGCGAGAAGCACGTAGAGCTATTGATGATGCGCGAGATCACATAGCTTCACTAGTTGGAGCAGAACCTGGGAATGTGATTTTCACAAGTGGAGGAACAGAGTCAGATAATTTGGCGATAGATGGCACATTAGGTGTCAAAGGTGGTCAAGTCCTGTGTTCCGCGACCGAACATCCTGCAGTGTTGGAACCTGTTAGGGAATCTGGCGGGATAGTGGCACCCACAGATGAGACTGGAAGGGTTGATCTCGAAAGTTTGGCCAATCTTTTAGAGGCATTCGCTGATATTTCTTTAGTCTCCGTCATGATGGTGAACAATGAAACTGGAGTAATCAATGACATCAATACAATTGCCGACTTAGTGTCAGAAAAAACACCAGAAACTATGATTCACACAGACGCGGTTCAAGCGACTTCATGGCTGGATATAGCCGAATCTTCGAAAAAAGTACATTTAATAAGTCTTACTGGACATAAATTTGGCGGCCCGAAAGGTGCAGGAGCTTTAATCCTAAGAGATGGTGTGAATTTGTCTCCTGTAATTCGTGGAGGAGGGCAAGAGCGGGAAAGACGAAGCGGAACTCAAAACGTTCCGGCAATCGTGGGACTTGGAGAAGCGGCCCGTTTAATGCAGGTTGAACGATTAAAGATAAACGAAAGAGTTACTGGGTTAAGAGACAAATTGGAAAATGGATTAATAGAAAAAATTAGTGGGACAAGTCGCACTCTGCCGAAAGAAACACCCAGAACACCTGGAATAGCGCATCTTTGTTTTAAAAATATAGAAAACGAAGCACTACTTTTTCTTTTAGAAAATCAGGGTATATATGCAAGTGCAGCTTCATCATGTGCAAGCGGGGCGCAAGAGGCTTCACATGTTTTACAAGCAATGGGCGTAGATTTAAAAACAGCTGGAGGTTCAATCAGATTTTCTTTAGGTCAAACTACAACCGACGAAGAAATAGAATATGCACTAAACGCCGTTCCCGATGCTGTTCATCAGCTAAGAGAGTTTGAAAAATGACACGAATTATGGTTGCTATGTCAGGAGGTGTTGATTCATCAGTTGCAGCTGCTCTTGCCTGTGAGAACGGGGATGAAGTGGTCGGAGTGACACTTAAACTTTGGGGAGGAGATTCTGATTCTGGATGCTGTTCAGTCTCAGACGTAGATGACGCTAGAAGAGCAGCCGATTCATTAGGTATAGAACATCATGTTTTCAATTTGGGAGAAGACTTTGATGAATATGTAGTTGCTCCTTATGTAGAAGCTCATTCAGCAGGTTTAACTCCAAACCCATGTATTGAATGCAATAGGCATATCAAATTTGATCGCCTGTTGAATAGAGCAAAAGCATTGGGTTTCGAAAAAATAGTTACAGGCCATCATGCTCGGATAGTAAAGCAAAAAGATGAGACTTTCCGCATTGCAAGGGCAGTAGATGAAGCGAAAGATCAGTCCTATGTTCTTTATATGTTGAATCAAAATCAGATGTCTTCATTACATCTACCAGTCGGGGAGATGACTAAAGATCAAGTAAGAGAGAAAGCAAATAGTTTAGGACTTAGGGTCGCGACCAAGCCTGACAGCCAAGATGTCTGCTTCATTACACGTGAAAAGGGAAGAGCTGACTTTCTGGGACAAAGGATCCCTTTGACCCCTGGACGAGTGGTAGATGAAAATGGAGCCGAAGTGGGTCAAGTAGAAGCAATAGAATTGGTTACTGTTGGACAGAGGCGAGGCATGCTTCTAGCAGGTGGTAAAGAACCGAGATATGCGAACAATATTGACATTGAATCGGCGACAGTTACTGTAGGAACCCCTGATCAGCTTTTAGTTGAACAAACAGAATTTCGAGATCCTCTTTGGTCCACAGAAGAGGTTAAAGGTGAATTTCTTGTTCAAACAAGTGCACATGGAAAGCCGAAATTGGCGAATATAGAAGGTGATTTACTTGTATGGAAACAACCCCACTCACGAGTTGCTTCAGGCCAAAGTCTAGTTTTTTACGAAAAGGACCAAGTCGTAGGCGGAGCAATTGTCGTCTGATTAAACTCTCAGACCTCTTTTTTGAGCTTCTGCCAGCAAAACATTTGGTCTTACAGGATTTATCAGAAAGCTTTCGACAATTGAGGTTTCATTCGTGGTTTTTCTTGTTCCTGTTCTCAGCATCATTGAAAGCGGAGTCAGGCACTGTATTTCTAATGATAAACCGAAAGAGTTTTGGCTCAGGTCCAGAGCGTTGGTTTCAACTTTTGCAGGGGAAAAATTTGCCAGTTGATTTCTAGGGATAAGAGTTGGGTCCCCAACAGATAAATGGTCGTGTAGGAGTATTCCTGCTGGAACTAACACAAGCCAACGTTTTCCTAGTTGATATATAGCATTTGATGCTAATGCTGCAAGAGGGAATCCACATAAAGAGATTAATGAGCCAAATAAAAAGTTTTTGTTTAGTAAAAGGATCGGCCCCACAGTCAAACCTGCTACAGAAGTTAGCCATGCTAAAGGTCCAAGCAGAAGCAGCACAGGGCCTGGTGCTCTAAGAAGAAAACGACGTTCATCACCGTAAGAAGCTCCATCTGAAAATCTGTCTCCTAAAGGCGCTGAAAGAGCAACACAAGCTGCGATAACACTAGCTGCAAGACCAATAATCCCCGAAACTGAACCACTAGTTTCTAAAGCACTCCAGAGACTAAGAGCTGCAGCAGCAGGTGCTCCAATCCGAATTATCGCTAAAGAAATTGGAGTCGCAATGAGAGTTGACAAAAGTATTAAAACCCAGAAAGTCCAAAGACTAATGGAGACTGTTGTTCTTAAAAGTAATTTGAAGTCATTGAAACTATCTGCAAGAGATGGGCCGCAGAGCAAAGGCAAAGATATCCAAATAACTCGCATTATTCCAGTAGCCACAGACTCGCTGCGCCTCCCAAGGGTGTCTTTAAACAAAAGTTTCACAAAGAGCAGACTAGAGGGTTTCTGTACCGTCACGGACTATTCGTGGGTCAACGGTATTATCGAACTGTGGTTAAAGGCGATTTTTTAGAGGAAGAAAACGATAAGAAAGTTTCATCTCGTCTCGGCGAACTTGGCGAACTTATTAGATTTCATAACGATTTGTATCATGGACAAGGCGCGCCGGAAATACTTGACTCCGATTTTGACTTACTCTGGCGAGAATTGCTCGATTTAGAAAAAAAGTATCCGCATTTAGCGGATCCAAACTCACCTAGTGCAACTGTAGGAGGCAGACACAACACACCTTTTGCAGAAGTTGAACACCGTGTACCAATGCAATCGCTAGATAATGCATTTGATATAGGGCAACTTAACTCTTGGACCGACAAAGTGCAGAGACGCTTAGAGAGTGAACAAGAGATTTCTACGTGGGTTTGTGAATTGAAGTTTGATGGATTGGCTGTTTCGATACGTTACGAGAAAGGGCAATTAGTTCAAGCCGCTACACGTGGAAACGGAATTATTGGAGAAGATGTAACAGGAAACGTTTTAACCATTTCTGATGTTCCTAAAACCCTTGGCAAAGATGCTCCAGAAATATTAGAAGTTCGTGGTGAAGTGTATTTAGGGATAGAAGCTTTTAATGCTCTTAACCGCTCGCGGGAATCTTTAAACGAACCCACTTTTGCAAATCCACGTAACACGGCAGCAGGTTCATTGAGGCAAAAAGATTCAAAAGTTACAGCTACGCGTAACCTTTCATTTTGGGCTTACCAGATTGGAGAAACAAAAGGTTCACCTGAGATAGATGGACATTTTGAAACCCTGCACTGGTTAAAAGGTTTAGGTCTCCCGATTAATGAGCATGCTAAGAAATTCACCGATTTTAAAGAAGCTATTTCATACATAGAAAATATTGAGAAGATGCGTCATGATCTCGACTACGAAATAGATGGAGTTGTTATAAAAGTCGATGATTTAGCTCTACAGAAACAACTTGGAACCACAGCAAGAGCGCCACGTTGGGCAATTGCTTACAAACTCCCTCCAGAAGAAAGAACAACTCGACTGATTGACATTGAAGTCTCAATAGGTCCGGGGGGACAAGCAACCCCATTCGCGAAATTAGTACCTGTTTTTGTAGGTGGGTCGACAGTAGGTACAGCCACTCTTCATAATGCCGACCAAGTGAAAGAAAAAGATGTAAGACCAGGAGATTTAGTAGTAGTTCGTAAAGCAGGAGATGTAATACCTGAAGTTTTGAGACCAGTTATAAGCGAAAGGCCGTCAGACTCACGTCCTTGGAAATTTCCAATTTCTTGTCCAGCGTGTAAAAAACAATTAGAGCGAAGAGAAGGAGAGGCGGCAACTTTCTGCAACAACTATGAGTGCCCTCGACAAATTCGCGGACGAATAGAACATTTTGTCTCAAGAGGAGCAATGGATATTGAAGGGTTTGGTGAGCAAAGAGTCGATCTGTTTGTTTCAGAAGGTTTGATAAATGATGTTTCTGACATTTTTCGAATCGATTTCGAGCGCATTTCTAAAATGGAAGGTTTTGGGGAAGTATCTGTTACGAATCTCAAAAATGCAATCGAAGAGGCCCGTTTCAGAGATTTGGGGCGCTTGTTGTTCGCTTTAAGAATTCCACACGTGGGAACCACGGTCGCTCAGTTAATATCGGAAAATTTTCAAGACCTTGAAGCGTTGAAAAAAGTACAAATGCAAGACTTGGAGATTATTGATGGGCTGGGACCGAAAATTGCTGCGAGTGTTTTTAAATGGTTTACGAATGAACGTAATGATATTTTGATATCCAAACTTCAAGATTTGGGAGTTAACCCAAAATCTGACATCCCACTTTCAAGTGATGTGGAAAAGACTCTTTTAGGCCTAACTATTGTAGTAACAGGCAAGTTGCAAGGTTTAAGCAGAGAAGAAGCGCGCAAAATTATTAAAGAAAGAGGCGGCAAGTCTCCTGGGAGTGTTTCAGCGAAAACAACTTACTTACTTGCTGGTGAGGGAGGTGGGTCAAAACTAGACCAGGCAGAAAAGTTTGATATTCCGGTCATAGATGAGACCGCTTTTGAAGATCTAATCAAAAAAGGTGATTTGCCGAAATAAATTTTTACCCAATAACTCGAAAACACCAATTCAAGCTTGATCGCCTGCTAGGTGTTTGAACCTCCCAATAGACGATGGAAGCACAAATATTCCCAGCGGGCAGTCGTTCAATAACTTTTCCAGCTTCAGGTCTAAATACCACCGAATTTAAAGCAGGTTCAACTCTTTGTTGATCAAGGGGGATCTGCTTATCACCGATACTAATAATTTCACCTGTCCATGTAGGTGAAAAAACAACACCTACATTTGTTTGAGCGATAACTTCATCACCGCGACTTGGTATTAGCTCTGATATCCCAGGATTTGAGTTCAGCACAATGTCATTATCGTCTCCGTCCGCAATAAGTCCGGCTAATACCAGTACGGCTATTCCAATAGCGAGAAGAGAACAGATGATAATTGAGTTGCGACGCGTCACACGTAAAGGCTACCTAGAGGTAACCTTTACGTGTGGTAGAAAAACGAAGAGATACTGGATCTTTTGGTAAAGGAAATCCTTGGGGTTCTCAGAATATGTCTGGTCGTACATTTGGTGGAAGGTACAGACTGCAAAACATTGTAGGAACTGGAGGATCTGGTTCTGTATATCTAGCTAATGATTTAAGTCTGAATCGCCAAGTAGCAGTAAAAGTTCTACACACCCAACTCGCTCAATATCCAGGTTTCGTAGAACGATTTAAAACAGAAGCAAAAATTGCCGCCTCGCTTACAAGTTCTCACACAGTGCGAGTTTTCGACTGGGGGGTTGATGATCAGGCCTATCTAGTGACCGAGTATTTAGGAGGTGGGAGTCTTAGAAGTATTTTAGATAGTGGAAGGACTCTCAGTCCTTCACAAATATTGCAAATCACTCTCGAAGCGTGCAGAGCACTAGATCACGCTCACGCACAAGGAATAATTCACCGAGATCTTAAACCCGCGAATCTTTTATTTGGGCAAGACGGTCATTTGCGAATTGCAGATTTTGGATTAGCAGCTGCATTAGCAGACGCGACACAAGCAGAAATTTCTAATTCTGGACCACAATTAGATGAATTAGGCGGCTTACGCGGCTATGTGGGTACCGCTCGGTACGCTTCACCTGAACAGGCGAGCGGACTTACTTTAGGTGTTAAGTCTGATATCTATTCCTTGGCTTTGTGCATAGTCGAAGCATCGACAGGGCACCTTCCTTTTGTTGAGAATACGGTTCTCGGAACTTTAAGAGCGAGAGAAGGACAAGATGTGCCTACCCCTGAAAGTTTGGGTGCTCTAGCAACAGTGGTTCAAAGAGCTGGTTCTGCCAATTCAGAAGAAAGACCCACTGCAGGAGAATTGGGCAGAATGCTACTTGATGTCGCGAGTAAAATGTCCCGTCCAGAGCCTTTACCTTTTGTCGGACCAGGAGAGGTAGGCGCAGACCCTCTGTCAGGCGAAGAACCTCTAGTTCCTACAAGCGTTTCTTCTCCGCCGGATCGGCCTACAGAAAGAATGGAAGCTGTCTCAGTTGAACCAGAGCCGAAACAGGTTAATTCAGTAAAGCCGCTAAGAGGACGTTGGGTGAATGCTTTAATAGCAGGCTTTTTGATAGTTGGTGTGATTGTTGCTGGGGCTTTTATATGGGAAGCAACGAAAACAGAATCAAGAACCTTGCCTCAACTAGTAGGTTCTTCAGGAGATAGTGCGAGGGAATTAATTGTTGCTCTTGGATGGAATGTTGAGGAACGTTTTGACCGTCTTGATGACACAGTGGAAGGGGAAGTGTTAGCGACTGAACCCATTGGAGGGACGGCTCTAGAAGAAAACGGGACTGTGGTTTTAGTTATTTCACTTGGCGCAGAACGCGTTCAAATACCGATTGATTTGGTTGGTAAGAGTCTCCCAGGTGCAGAAAGACTGATCCAGTCAGCTGGCTTGAAAGTGGGTGAGATCTCATTTTCTTATAGTGAAACTATAGAAGCTGGAATGATCGTGGATGTTCTTGCGCCTATATCTGAACTACCGCTAGGAGGAAGTGTTGATCTACTTGTCTCTGATGGAAGAGTTCCAGTAGTTATACCAATTGGTCTAGAAGGTCGTGAGGTGTCTGAAGTTGAAGCAGCGTTAGAAACTTTAGGACTAATTCCACGTCGAATTGGGGTGAGGGACGAATTTGTCCCTAAAGGTTACGTAGTAGCTTTTGAACCTCCGTCACAGAGTTCTGTTAGAGGTGGTTCAGAAGTTGAAATATTAGTCTCGACTGGACCTGAGCCACGCACTATCCCCAATGTTGTAGGACTTTCAGTCGACGCTGCAGAATCTAGATTAGCTGCAGCTGGATTTCGTTCTATTTCAATTGATGGACCTTCCGGTGGTTTAATCACTAGACAAGAACCCCCTGGCACCGCTCTGGGATTACCAGAGACTCCAATTGAATTAATCAGTGGATAAAAGTCTTGTTTGACGATATGTCCTCTACCCTCTGAACTGTGGTTCAAAGAATTTCCCGTGAAGAAGTTGCCCATGTGGCACGGTTAGCTCAACTTGCGTTAAGCGAAGATGAGTTGGACTCTTTCACATCTCAGCTAGCCGCTGTTTTAGATCATGCGGCTGATTTAGAGGCTTTGAACGTAGATGATGTAGAACCGAGCACGCACCCTTTCCCCCTGAAGAATATTCTTCGCAGTGATGAACCTAGTGAAGGTTTTGAGATCGAAGAAGTACTTGAAGTGGCGCCGGAAGTTGAAGAAGGCCAATTTCGGGTTCCGCCGATTCTGGGGGAGTCATCATGAAGGCAACAGAAATAGCAGAAAAAGTTTCTTCTGGTGAGATGAGTGCTCGCTCGGTTGTTGAGCATCATATTGAAACTATTAACAAAATTGAATCTGATGTTAACGCTTTCAATCTTGTCACTGCTGAACAAGCTTTGATAGATGCTGATGAAATAGATTCAAAAATTGCTTCTGGGGAGACATTGGGGCCTTTAGCGGGAGTTCCGATTTCGATTAAAGACAATCTTTGTACACGTGGAGTTGAGACAACGTGCAGTTCGAAAATCTTAGAAGGTTGGAAACCTCCTTATAACGCCACTGTTATAGAAAAACTTAGAGAAGCAGGAGCGGTCATCATGGGTAAAACCAATCTAGATGAGTTCGCTATGGGTTCTTCAACAGAGAATTCTGCTTTTGGCCCAACCAGAAATCCTCATAATTTGGAACTTGTTCCAGGGGGTTCATCAGGAGGCTCTGCAGCAGCTGTAGCAGCAGGATTCTCTCCTCTTGCACTGGGGAGTGACACCGGAGGTTCTATAAGGCAACCAGCAGCTCTTTGCGGCGTTGTCGGAGTGAAACCTACATATGGAAGAGTGTCTCGCTATGGACTCGTCGCATTTGCTTCCAGTCTTGATCAGGTCGGTCCTTTTGCTAATACAGTTTCTGATGCTGCTTTAACTCTTGAAGTTATTAGTGGTCATGACCCAAGGGACTCCACTTCAATTCCAGAGAAACCATTGGAGATTTTAGAAGTTTTAAATCAAGGGGTCGACGGTATGCGGATAGGAGTGATTGAGGAACTTTCAGGTAAAGGTCTAGAAGGGATTTCACCGGATGTGAGTTCTCGAGTCGAAGAAGCCGTAAAAGTTTTTTCTAATGCAGGAGCAACTGTTGAATCAGCCTCGGTTCCAGCTTCTATTTACGGTCTGTCTGCTTATTATGTCATAGCGCCTGCAGAAGCATCTTCTAATCTTGCAAGATATGACGGGATACGTTTTGGTCCAAGAACGGAAGAGGCAACCACTGCAGAAACAATGACAGCCACTCGAACAAAAGGTTTTGGTGACGAAGTGAAACGTCGAATCATGCTTGGGACTTACGCCCTCTCAGCTGGATATTACGACGCTTACTACGGTAAATCTCAGAGAGTGAGGACATTAATAATGAATGATTTCGCAAAAGCCTATGAGAAATTTGACATTCTTATAAGTCCCACTGCTCCAACTACAGCTTTTCCATTAGGTGATAAAACCGCTGATCCTATGCAGATGTATTTGCAGGACGTATGCACAATCCCCTCTAATCTTGCAGGACATCCAGCTATGTCAGTTCCTTTCGGCTTTGGAGAAGACGGAATGCCCGTAGGGATCCAAATTCTTGCCCCAGCTATGGCTGAGCGGGAGATGTTCCAAGCTGCAAAAGTTCTTGAATCTGAAAGTGGTAAAGATATTGAATAGTCTTGACATTAAAGGTTGGGAAACGGTAATCGGCTTAGAGGTACATGCAGAATTAGCTACAAAAACTAAGATGTTTTCATCAGCGCTTAATTCCTTCGGCGGAGAACCCAACAGCAACACAGACCCTGTTTCTTTAGGATTGCCTGGATCTTTGCCGGTTTTGAATGAAAAAGCGGTAGAGCTAGCCATCAGAGTGGGTTTAGCTTTGAATTGCCAAGTACAGAAGTCAGTATTTGCACGTAAGAACTATTTTTATCCAGACATGCCTAAGGCCTATCAAATTTCACAGTTCGATTTACCCATAAACAAAGAAGGGTGGTTGGAACTTCCTGACGGACGCCGAATTGGAATTGAGAGAGCTCACCTTGAAGAAGACACTGGAAAAATAACTCATATAGGAGGAGGAGGACGAATACACGAAGCTTCCTATTCTTTAATCGATTACAACAGGTCAGGGGTTCCTCTGATTGAAATAGTAGGAGCGCCAGAACTTCGAGGTCCTGATGATGCAAGAGACTATGTTTCTGAGTTGCGTTCAATATTAGTAACAATTGGCGCTTCTGATGGAAAGATGGAAGAAGGCTCTTTACGTGTCGACTGCAATGTGTCAGTCCGTCGAGATGGAACAGAAGAGTTGGGGACACGTTGCGAAATCAAAAATATTAACTCTTTGAGATCTCTCGGAAGGGCTATCGAGTATGAAGCAAAAAGACAGATCGAGATAATTGAATCAGGTCAAGAAATTGAGCAACAAACACGTCATTGGGATGAAGCTGAGGGTCGTACACACAAATTGCGATCCAAGGAAGAAGCTTTTGATTACCGTTATTTTCCCGAACCCGATTTAGTACCAGTTGAACCATCTGAAGAGTGGATAAAAGAAATCGCTAATTCTTTGCCACCATTACCCAGAGATCGAAGGCACCTGCTAGCTGAGGCAATCGGAGTTGAACCAACCGAAACATCATTAATAGTGGAGAGAGATTTGGACACTTTCGCTCTTCAAGCAATTTCTTCTAATGCCGATAAGAATCGTGTTCTTGTGCATTTAGAGAACAATCTTGCTGACGGAATCGGAAAGCTGACACCAGAGGCGTTTGCATCTCTTACGGTAATGGAGACGAACGGCGAGCTTACAGCTACGCAAACTAAAAGAGTTTTAGCGGACTTGGTCGAATCAGGCGGAGACCCTCAAGGAATAGCTAAGAGTCATGGTTTCGAATCTATGGATAATTCTGAACTGGAAGAGATAGTTGAGCGAATCATTTCAGAAAATTCTGATGATTGGCTTTCTTACATCAATGGGGATGAAACTGAAAGAAAGAAAAAATCAGGTTTTTTCGTTGGGTTAATAATGAAAGAGACCAGCGGTCAGGCTGATGGCAAAATAGTTAATCAAATTTTAAGTGCTAAAGCTGAAAATTAGCTTCCCAATTTTTGCCACTTATCACTTCGAAAACGAATATATAAAGTTATAGAACGAACCAAAATCAAAACCCAAATGGACCCCCAAATCCAACCTATGCCGAGACCAAATGCAACGCTTAGAACCATTAAAGGTATGGAAATAAGCGCCGAGAGGCTCATGGCTTTAGCAAGGAAACGTTGATCACCGGCACCTATCAGAATGCCATCTAGAGCAAAAGCTATTCCTGATAATGGGGCCATTGCCGCTACATGTAAAAGAAGAAAACCCGTAAGTTCAACTACTGCAGTATCTTCAGAAAAAATTTCTGCAAAAGTGATATGAAATATTGCAAGAAGAGAACCCATAAACACACCTATTCCCATGGACCAGGTAATGGCTTTCCGACCCATTTGACGAGCTTCATTGGCATCACCGGCACCTAGAAGGTTTCCTATTATTGCTTGTGCTGCTATAGCGATCGCATCCATTGACATGGCAAGAAAAAACCACGCTTGAAATCCCACTTCATGTGCCGCAACATCAACATTCCCCAGACGAGCTGCCATAGCTGTAGCGACAATAAATGAAGTAGTTAATGAGAGGTTTCTAACCAAGAGGTCACTTGAGCTTCTTAAAAGTTTTATTAAAACTAGAAATTTTGGTTTGAATGAAACTTTATATTCACCTATGGCTTGTCGAATCCAAACCAAGTAAATCAGAGCACCAACCCATTGAGAAGCAACAGTTGCGGCCGCGGAAGCTCCTATCTCTTTGTTGAAACCATAGATGAGGACCAGTTCGAGTCCCAGATTTAGAAGAGCAGTTCCTATTGCCACCCACAGGGGTCTGACTGTGTCCTTGACTCCACGTAAGTAACCTACTCCTGCAAGCATGATCAACATGGCGGGAGCGCCGAACATGCTAATACGCAAATAAATACGGGCTTGATTCAGAAGCTCGCCATCAGCACCCAAAAGTTTTAATAGAGGGTCAGCGGCAAAATATCCAAAGAAAGCTATTGCAATGCCAAGAAAAAAAGCTAACCACAAACTTTGAATGGCTTGATTCGAAGCTTTTAATGGTTCACCTGCTCCAGTAAGCCTAGCGACCGTTGCAGTGGTCCCGTAAGCCAAAAAGAAACAGAGTCCGTAAATTAACAGTAGGGCAGCGGATGCAACGGCTAATCCTCCGAGAGGTAGCGTCCCCAGATGACCAACAACAGCAGTGTCGGCTAACAAATATAATGGTTCGGCTATAAGTGCACCTAAAGCTGGGATTGCTAGGGTTAAAAGCTGTTTATCACGATTTGGGATATTAATGATGAGAGTCTAGACAAATTCAAGTGGTCAAACTATTGATTTGAGCTCTACCCTTCATGTATGAGTGAAAATAAAGAAAATGACATGAAACTAAGATCTCGCGAAGTTACAGATGGAGCTAGCAGGGCACCGGCTCGTGCGATGTTGCGTGCCGTAGGCATGGGGGAAGAGGATTTTTCAAAAGCACAGATTGGAGTCGCTTCATCTTGGAATGAAGTCACACCGTGCAACTTGCCACTAGATGCGCTTGCAAAAAAATGTAAAGAAGGAGTCCTTAACGCAGGGGGATTTCCTTTGGAATTTACAACCATTGCAGTAAGCGATGCTATTTCAATGGGCCATGAAGGAATGAGGGCAAGTCTAGTAAGTAGGGAGATTATTGCTGATTCCGTTGAAGCCGTAATGCATGCTGAAAGACTTGATGCATTTGTGAGTTTTGCAGGTTGCGATAAGTCATTACCTGGAATGCTTATGGCATCAGCACGCATAAATCTTCCATCGGTTTTCGTGTATGGAGGTTCGATAATGCCCGGAGAGCATAAAGGAAAATCTTTAGACATCGTTAATGTTTTTGAAGCAGTGGGAGCTCATGCGGTAGGTGACATTGACGATGAAGAACTTCTTTCCATAGAGCGAGCTGCTTGTCCAACTATAGGTAGTTGTGCAGGAATGTTTACTGCTAACACAATGGCTGCGGTGGGAGAAGCATTGGGTATGTCATTACCAGGATCGGCATCCGCAGCAGCAGTAGATAGCAGGCGTTCAGATGTGGCATATGCAAGTGGTACTGCTGTGATGAAACTCTTAGAGGCCGGTATCTATCCCCGAGACATAATGACTCCAGCAGCATTTGAGAATGCCATCGCAGTGGTGATGGCTCTTGGTGGGTCAACTAATGCTGTCCTGCATCTTTTGGCGATTGCTTTTGAAGCAGGTGTAGATCTTCAATTAGAGGAATTCAATCGTATAGCTGAGAAGGTTCCACATCTAGCGGATACGAAACCACATGGCCTTTATCACATGGTTGATATTGACAGAGTGGGAGGTGTTCCGGTGGTAATGCAGATGCTATTAGAGGAAGGTTTGATTCACGGAGACGAAGTAACTGTTACCGGTCTTACTGTTAAAGAAAATTTAGAACTTCTTAACCCACCAAAACCTGATAATGACGTAATTCACTCTTTTGATAATCCAATACATGACATAGGAGGAATAGCAATATTGAGAGGTTCCTTAGCTCCTGATGGAGCTGTTGTAAAAGTAGCTGGAATAGATGTGGATAGATTTGATGGTCGTGCCAGAGTGTTTGACGGTGAAGATAAAGCCATGGAAGCAGTTTTAGGAGGAGCGATAGAAGCTGGAGACATTGTGGTGATCCGTTATGAAGGCCCTAAAGGCGGCCCAGGAATGCGTGAGATGCTCGCTATTACAGGCGCTATGAAAGGTGCTGGTAGAGGCAACGATGCAGCTCTAATCACAGATGGTCGATTTTCGGGCGGGACTCATGGTTTCTGTGTGGGTCATGTTGCTCCGGAAGCAGTCGATGGAGGTCCAATAGCTCTTGTAGCAGAAGGCGATCGAATTGTTATAGATATCCGTGAACATTCAATTGAACTTCTAGTTGACGAAAATGAATTAGAAAAACGGCGAGGCGAATTAAAACCCTTTAAACCGCGATATGAGTCTGGATTTTTAGCCAAATATGCGCGATTAGCAGTAGGGGCAGATCAAGGAGCTGTTACTAAGGCATAAAAAGGGTTGTTTGCTATTAGCTTCCCAGCGATACTGGATGTATGCGAGAATTTTTCGTAGGTGTAGTAGTTATTTAGCGTGTATCCATTATGGATGCACGCTTGGCCTCCCTGCAGGGAGGTCAATTGCTTTTAATCAAGTTTTTAGTTAAGAAAGCTAATCTGAGAAAAAATGACCAGTGAAAATATAGATGGCGGCAAGGCATTAATTAGGTCTCTTGAAAAAGAGGGTGTGGAAGTGATGTTTGGGCTTCCTGGCGGAGCGATACTGCCCGTTTATGATCCGATTATCGATTCGACTATTAGACACATACTGGTACGTCATGAGCAAGGTGCTGGTCATATGGCTCAAGGTTATGCCCAAGCAACTGGTAAACCTGGTGTAGCGATGGTGACTAGCGGTCCGGCAGCTACGAATATTGTTACACCTCTATGTGACGCTTATCTGGATTCAATACCTTTGGTTGTTATTACAGGCCAAGTGCCTCTGGCAGCGATCGGTACAGATGCATTTCAGGAATGCGACACTACCGGGATCACCATGGGAGTCACAAAACACAATTTTCTCGTCAAAGATGCACAAGACATTCCAAGAATAGTGAAAGAGGCATTTCATATAGCAACTACTGGTCGACCTGGTCCAGTGTTGATTGATCTACCCAAGGACATAGTTGATCCGAACAGTCCAAGGTCAGAGCTTGACTGGGTGGACGATCCTGAAATGGACCTCCCGGGATACAAACCAGAAAAGGACATTGATTTTTCTGGAATAGAGAAAGCCGTAGAACTTATACAAACTTCTGAGAGACCAGTTTTTTATATTGGAGGTGGGATTCTTAAAGCAAGAGCAGCCGAAGCGCTTAGAGAACTGGTAGAAATTACTGGAATTCACGTCGTGACAACTCTTATGGCACGAGGAGCTTTTCCAGACAGCCATGAACTTTGTTTAGGAATGCCTGGAATGCACGGAAATTATACAGCTGTGACTTCAATGCAAAAGTCAGATTTATTAGTGGCTTTGGGTGCTCGTTTCGATGATCGTGTTACAGGTAAAGTCGACGGTTTTGCACCAGATGCAAAAATTATCCATGTGGACATCGATCCTGCGGAAATAGGAAAAGTTAGAAAACCAGATGTTGCTATAAATGGAGATTGCCGTCTGGTCATAGAGGCAATGGTTGACCTGCTTAGACAACAAGATGCGACTCAAACAGATCGTTCGGAATGGAAATCTACTATCAGTGGTTGGCAGGAACGATTTCCTCTTACATATGAGGACTCTGAACCAGGAAGCAGATTGAAACCCCAGTACGTCTTAGAGCAACTTAGGGATTTAACCCCTGAAGATACAATCGTTGCTTCGGGAGTTGGTCAGCATCAGATGTGGACAAGTCAATACTGGAGTTTTGACCATCCATATACATGGATCAACTCAGGAGGCCTTGGGACAATGGGATTCTCAATACCTGCTGCTATTGGTGCAAAAGTTGGAAACCCTGACCGGATGGTTTGGGCAGTTGATGGAGATGGATGCTTCCAGATGACAGCACAAGAACTTGTAACCTCAACAGTTGAAAACATACCAATAAAAGTTGCATTACTTAATAATTCCTATTTGGGTATGGTTCGCCAATGGCAAGACATGTTTTACGAAGAAAGATTTTCTGAAGTGTTCCTTTCAGATGATGTGCCGAATTATAAAGCATGGGCAGAATCTATGGGCTGTGTGGGTATTCGAGTTGATAGCCCAGAGGAAGTTCCAGAAGCTATAGCTAAAGCTAATGAAATTGAAGATCGGTCAGTTGTAATAGATTTTCGAACTGCACCCGAAGAGCGTGTTTACCCTATGGTTCCTGCAGGGAAAGATAATTCTTCAATTGTCGTTCCACCATCTCAAGAAAGTCAAGAACGATGAAAAAGACTCAAGGAAATTACACAATTTTAGTTATAACCGTCGAAAATAAATTCGGTGTTTTAGCACGAGTCAGTGGCCTTTTTTCTCGTCGTGGCGTAAATATTAAGTCTCTAGCTGTCGCTCCTACAGATAAGGCAGAATTTAGTCGCATAACTGTTGATCTGGATATAGAGCTCGAAGGTGTTTCATTAGATCAAATAATAAATCAGCTTGACAAACTGATAAATGTTGTTGAAATACGAGCTTTGGATCCCGCTGAGTCAGTTGAAAGAGAATTGATGATCGTCACAGTTGAAGCTGAGGCTAGTCAAAGGGATGAACTGGTTGACCATTTAGACAAAGTCGGAGGAAAGGTGCTAAACATTGGAACCGAAAGCATGATGCTTTCTTTGGTGGAAACCTCATCTGTAATTGACGACTTCGAATCCTTTTTGAGTGGTTATGGCATAGTTGAACTGCAACGAACAGGCCGTGTTGCTCTAGATTCGTTATAGCTAAACAAAGTTTAAATAGTTAAAGAAAAATAATTAGGAGAAAATCGTGGTAAATATTTATTATGAAAATGATGTAAATCGTTCAGCGATATCAGACCGTAAAGTAGCGATTTTAGGCTATGGATCACAAGGACATGCCCACGCTTTGAACCTAAAGGAATCAGGGGTTGACGTATGCGTAGGACTGAGAGAAGGATCTGGGTCCATCTCGAAAGCCGAAGAAGCAGGACTCGTAGTTCGTTCAATTTCAGAAGCATCGGACTGGGCAGATGTGATAATGCTTCTTTTGCCTGATACTGATCAAGCAGCAACATATGAAGAACATATCGCTCCAAACTTGAAAGCTGGAGACGCCATTGCTTTTGCTCATGGCTTTAATATCCGTTTTGATCTAATTACACCTCCAGATGATGTAGACGTCATAATGATTGCACCTAAAGGACCAGGCCACTTAGTGCGCAGGACATATGTTGAAGGTGGTGGTGTGCCCTGCCTCATTGCTGTCGAGCAGAACCCAACAGGTGGAGCAAAAGACCTAGCAATGGCTTATGCAGATGGACTGGGGGGAGCTAGAGCAGGAATTATCGAAACGACTTTCACTGAAGAGTGTGAAACGGACCTTTTCGGAGAACAGGTAGTGCTTTGCGGCGGGGTTACAGAGTTAGTTAGAAGTGCTTTTGACACACTTGTTGATGCTGGATATCAGCCAGAGATTTGTTATTTCGAATGTCTTCACGAATTGAAGTTAATTGTAGACCTCATGTATGAACAAGGCATAGGAGGTATGCGTTATTCAGTTTCTGACACTGCCGAGTACGGTGATTTAACGCGTGGTCCTCGAGTGGTCGATGATCATGTGAGAGAAACAATGAAACAGGTTTTAGATGAGATTCAATCTGGAGTTTTTGCGGAAGAATGGGTGGCTGAAGCTCATTCTGGTAGGGAGAATTTTTACGCTTTGGAAGAAAAGGGACGCCAACACCGCATTGAGCAAGTTGGTTCTAAACTCCGTGACATGATGCCTTGGATCAGTGCTGGCAAAGTATCGGTTCAAGATGCATCAGGTGGCCAAGGTTAAGACATCAGCCTAAAGTGTGAAAAAGTTGATTGAAGATGAAAATGACTGGGAGGAACTTAGCCGTCGTGCAGCTTTTGCTTCCCATAGGCTAATCGGTTGGATTTATTGGGATCCGAGGGCCATCGCAAATTATGAAGCGCTTGGGGTTCCTAATGGATTCGGCTACTACGTATCTACTCGTGCAGCTTCTCTTGGAAAAGCCGGAAACAAAGCAGTATCTGCAGCTTTTTACTCGATACACCCAGACTTTATTGCAGCAAGTCTGGATAACTGCCGTGAATATACTACTTTCGAAAAAGCGGCATCAGCTAGAGACGCTGCGATCGCTCCAGGTTTAAAGGAACTAACACCAGAAATCTGTGAGCCTTTAGCAGCTATGTCTTCAAACCTTTGGAAAGCAGCTGAAGAACTTCCTGTATCTGGTCGGGCTTTATTTGCATCATTATTGGATTGGCCACGTCATCAAGATCCACTCACATCGGCTTGGCTGGCTGTTAACGCCATCCGTGAGTGGCGCGGTGATACTCACTGGGCAATCTTGGTAAGTGAAAACATTGACGGCACTATGGCCGGCATCTTAGATAATGCAAAGCATGATTACGACGATCAATGGCTTACACGTAGTCGAGGAGCAGATGATGATGCAATTAGTGCCGCATTTAAAAAGCTGACGGAACGTGGTTTAGCGGATGGAGAAACAGTTACGCCTAAAGGCTTGGAATTTAGAGAAGATCTCGAAAGAAAACTTAACGACATAGCAAGTGCTGCTTGGCGTAATCTTGGGATTAGTCAAACGGCTCAATTTCTAGAATTAATCGAACCAGTTGGTTCGCGCTACATGGATCACATTGATAACACAGCTGGATCAAATTGGATGCCAGCCGGGCGAGAAGCTAAGAGTAAATAGTATTGATGATCAGCTCATGCGCTGAACTATCATCGCCATTCCTTGTCCGCCGCCAACACACATGGTTTCAAGCCCAAATTCTTTATCAGCATCCTCTAGACCATTTATCAACGTTGTCATTATCCGAGCACCCGTCATTCCAAATGGATGACCTAAAGCTATAGCTCCTCCATTCACATTCAATTTGTCATGGTCTATCCCGGTTTCTTCTGCTGAAGGAATAACTTGTGCTGCGAAAGCTTCATTTATCTCCACGAGATCAATATCAGTAATTGTCATACCGGCTCTTTGCAATGTTTGGTTGATTGCATCAACTGGACCTAACCCCATGACCTCTGGATTCAGAGCTGAAACTCCAGAAGCCACAATTTTCGCTAATGGAGTGACTCCTAATTCTGAAGCTTTTTCGGCACTCATCACAACTACGGCAGCAGCGCCGTCATTCAAAGGACAAGCATTGCCAGCAGTAACAGTCCCATCAGGGCGAAAAACAGGGTTCAACTGTGAAACATTCTCATAAGTTGTTCCAGCTCTTATTCCATCGTCAGCAGTGACTACAGTCCCATCCGGAACTGTGTAGGGAGTGATCTCACGTTCAAAAAATCCTCGAGTCGCAGCAGCTTCCGCACGGTTTTGAGAACGCACACCCCACTCGTCCTGATCTTTACGAGAAACACCTTTGTTTTGGGCAACGTTTTCGGCAGTTTGACCCATTGCTATATACACATCCGGTAGACCTTGAGGTGGAGTCCAAGTTTCCACTCCTTCTCCGGTTCTTTCAGCAGTTCGGGTTTCTGCATCCTTAAAGGAGTCATTATGAGATCCGGTATCGGAAGCCCCAAATTGGTAACGACTTACACATTCGACGCCTCCTGCAACAAATATGTCTCCTTCTCCAGCTTTAATGGCATGAAAGGCCATACGGATCGTTTGCAACGAAGATGAACAGTATCGATTTACTGTCACTCCAGGGGCATCAATTCCAGCTAGAAGGCTTGATATGCGTGCAATGTTATAACCTTGCTCTCCACCTGGTTGTCCAGTTCCCCACAGGACATCTTCAACCAAGTCAGTTTGAATTTGTGGAACCTTAGAAAGAACGTCTTTGATTATAAAAGCCGACATGTCATCAGGTCTGGCCTCTGCAAGACTGCCTTTATTTGCTCTGCCTATAGGAGTTCTTGAAGTTGCTACTATTACAGCATCCGTCATGATTAACCTCTCAATTATTTATCGAATCTGCCGAGATCCTAACCGGCAGAAATAGACCTTGTTTATTTTTTCACAAAAACTTTAATTCGTTCGCTTTACTAGAGTCAGTCCATCACCAATTGAGAGCATTACGGAAGAAACCCGCTCATCTTGAGCTACATAATCATTGAAGTTTCGCATAGAGACAGTGTCGTCATCAGATACCTCTGCATCAACCACTTTGCCTGACCATAAAACATTGTCGACTGCTATTAAACCATGGTCTGACAATCTAGACACAATCTCTTCGTAGTATTCGAGGTAGCCACCCTTGTCAGCATCGATGAAGGCAAAGTCAATTTTTTTATTATCAGGTAAATTGGCCAAAGTTTCCTTTGCAGGTGCAATGACAAGTTCGATTTTTTCAGCAACACCCGCCTTCTCCCAGTATCTATTAGCTACGGAAGTCCACTCTTCAGAAACATCACAACATAATAGTTTTCCATTCTCCGGTAGGGCTTTGGCAATAGCCAAAGACGAATAACCTGTAAAAGTTCCTATCTCAACGGCAAAATCGGGTCGAATCGCAGCAACTAGCATGTAAAGAAAAACACCCTGATCTTGGGCAATTTGCATAGCAGAAACTTTCCCTAATTCAGACGTAGTCTCTATAAGGGATTGTTGAGTTTCATCAGGTTGCGAAGTGTGATCTAATATGTATTCGAAAAGTTTTTCATCAAGAAAAAAAGAACGCCGGCGTTTCTTTTCGTCCGAAATGTTCGAATTATTCTGCATATAGTTTCCTATCCTTGATATTTACCAATAATGAATTACTAAAGTGGTAAATGCAGAGGTTAGCGAAGAATTTTGAGCATCCTACAAATGGGCTTAAGGGAGAGTAATGACGAAAATAGACCCACAAGAGCAATGGAAATTGCTTATAGGTGGCGAATGGGTAGAAACCGCAGAAACATATTCAGTCGTGAATCCTTACACGACGGAGACAGTAGGTAATGCACCAGAAGCGACTCTAAGTGAAGCAGCCGATGCAATGACCGCTGCAAGAGAAGCATTAGACGGGTGGAAAAATACATCGATTGATCAGAGGTGTCATTTACTCGGAAAACTTGCAGATGTACTAGAACAGAAAACTCCAGAATGGGTCGATTTAGTTCAGGCAGAGACTGGGTCAACAATAAATATCACGGAAACTCTCCAAGTCGCAGGAGGGTTTATTGACCGTTTCCGTTACTACTCGAAACCACAACGTATAGATTCATCTGAACTTCCTATTAAACAAGGAGCGAATGCTCTTGGACCTGCGGGCCTTGTAGCTGCATCCGTATACCATCAGCCAGTTGGGGTTGTTCTATGTATCACACCCTACAATTTTCCTCTTACTAATGTGGCGGGGAAAATAGCACCAGCTTTAGCAATGGGTAACACCTGCATCATAAAACCGGCTCCACAGGACCCACTGGGTATTTTGAGATTAGGTGAAGCTATAAATGAAGCCGGTTTCCCTCCAGGAGTTGTAAATATTGTTACTTCTTCCGGTCCGGAAGTCCCGGCTGCGATGGTTGCCTCAAAAGATGTAAACATGGTCAGCTTTACGGGTTCAACTTCTGTTGGAAAGTCAATCTATGAAAGCGGCGCATCAACTATGACACGTGTTCTTATGGAACTAGGTGGAAAAGGTGCTCTAATCATGACCGAAGATGCCAGCGTCGATGCAGCGATGGGTGCTATAGCAAGTGTTTGGGGTTTCCACAGCGGGCAGATTTGCACCGCTCCAACGCGGGTTATCTGCCATCGTAGTATTTACGATCAAACAGTAGAGACCCTCTCGGCTGTAGCAGGGATGCTCAAAATAGGAGACCCAAGAGAACGTGACACTTTGGTAGGACCTTTGATTTCAGAACAGCAGAGAGACAACGTTGAAAATTTTGTTTCATCCGGTGTGGAGTCAGGTGCCAAATTGGTTTGCGGCGGTCAAAGACCTGATGAACAAGGCTATTTTGTAGCACCAACACTTTTAGCGGACTGCACAACTGATATGCACGTTGTCCGTGAAGAAGCTTTTGGACCAGTTGTCGTGGTGATGCCACATGACGACGATGAACAAGCGATTGAAATGGCCAACGACTCTGATTATGGACTATTTAGTTACGTTTATGCAGGTGATAATGCTAGAGCCCACCAGATAGCTAAGAGTCTAGAAAGCGGAAACGTTGCCCTTAACAGTTTTCAGCCGCACATGGAAGCCCCTTTTGGAGGATTCAAGATGTCTGGAATAGGCAGAGACCGTGGGACATGGGGCTTAAGGGCTTATAGCGAGCTTCAGGCTATTTCTTGGTTAGCTTAATTTATAAAGCTCTTTTGGATGGCTTGAGAAGCTATGGTCACTATTGTGAGATATGAAGAAAAAGAGGAATAATGCTTGAAGTAGGAAACGAAGCACCAAAATTTTCAGCGCTTGATCAAGATGGAAATACATTATCTTTGGCTGATTTTTCAGGTAGCTGGGTTTTGTTTTGGTGGTATCCAAAAGCATCTACACCTGGTTGAACGATGGAAGGCCAGGGGCTCCGTGATAGAGCCTCAGATTTTTCAGATTTAGGAGCTGCAATAGTTGGCGCCAGTTTCGACTCTGTGGAAGAACAAAAGAAATTTGCTGATGAATATGATTTCCTTTTTCCATTAATTTCTGACCCTGAAAGAAAAATAGGGGAACTTTATGGTGTGGCTCGACCTGCAGATGACCCTGCAGTGGCCTTTTCTTTAAGAACCAGTTTTTTGATTTCTCCTGAGGGGTTAATTGCGGCTATTTGGGATCAGGACTCAATTACAGATTTTCAGACTCATGGTGATGAAGTTTTGTCAGTAATCCGTTCGCAAAGCTGAGAGCGTGGTCTGATTTGATTCTTCCACTAGAAGGACTTTCTGTGGTTGAAGGCTCGGCTTTTGTTGCCGCTCCTTCAGGAGGAATGACGTTAGCCCAGATGGGCGCCGAAGTTATTAGGTTTGATCAACTCGGCGGAGGAATCGACTATAAGCGTTGGCCTCTTACTGAAGATGGGGTAAGCCTTTATTGGAATGGTTTGAACCGTGGAAAGAAGTCAGTTGTAGCAGATTTACAAGCACCTGAGATACAGATTTTATTATCGGAACTTATAGCCACTTCAGGGAATTTTTTAACCAATTTTCCTGCAAAAGGGTGGCTCAGTTACGAAAAACTTTCAGAAAAAAGACCAGATTTAGTGATGGTTGCGATCACGGGAAGCCACGACGGAACAACAGCGGTGGATTACACGATTAACTGTGCAGTTGGTATTCCGTCAATAACTGGTCACGTGGACGATCCTCGTCCTGTCAATCATTCATTGCCTGCTTGGGATCTCATCTGTGGCCAAACCGCAGCATTAGGGATGCTTGCGGCTGACCGATATAGAACACAAACTGGGGAAGGCCAGTTAGTAGGCCTTGCTTTGTCAGATGTTGCGCTAGCAGCTGTTGCGTGGAGGGGAGACCTTTCCGAAGTTGAGCTAGGTGGAGAGGAAAGAAAAAAACTTGGTAATTACCTCTATGGAGCTTTTGGAAGAGATTTTCTGAGCCTCGATGGCCGTCATGTGATGGTTGTGGCTATCACTCAAAGGCAATGGGATGGACTTTTAGAGGCGACACAGACTCAGGAAGAGGTAGCTTCACTATCTCAAAGACTTGACCTTGATTTCACAGATGAAGGGGCACGTTTTCAAGCAAGAGAAGAACTTGCGGATTTGTTTGATCCGTGGTTTCAAAGCTTAACCTTAAAGGAAATTTCTGAACGGCTTGATAAATATGGAGTGTGCTGGGGTCCTTACAGGACATTCAGTCAGATGCTTGACGAGGATCCAAGGTGTTCAACAGAGAATCCGATGTTTTCCAAAATTGATCAACCTGGAGTGGGGACACACTTGATCCCTGGGTCGCCTTTATCTTTCGGAGGTCCACTGGTAGATGATCGGAATGCTCTCAAAGCGCCGTTGTTGGGAGAACACACTGAACAAGTCTTAGCTGACAATTTGAAACTGAGTTCAGTTGAAATAGGAAATTTGGTTGATCACGGCCTTATCTTCACAGTTTCGTGAATGGTTCTTTAAACTCCAAAAACCACGAGTCGCCAATCAAGAACATTTGACGCTTCAGCATCTTTGAGAGAGGAGACCTCTGTTTTTATTGCACTAATTTTTCCGTTAGGCAATGTTTTCTGCTCTAAGAGGGTGTGCTGAAACGACAAAACGTCCCCTTCATGGACAGGTCCTAAGTGATCGCAGGACTGCCAACCTAAAATAGTTGCGTTCCCTGGCATCATTCGGTTCAGAGATGCTTGAGCGAGACCTATAGTGTGGCCACCATATACGAGTCTTTCGCCAGTTGGTGAAGTACTTGCGTCACGGTGAACGGGGGCTTGGTTTTGGGTTAGACGAACTAGCTCCATGGCATTACTCACTGTGTCACGAAGGTCATCTATTTTCTTTTCTCCAATGATCCAATTTTCCTGTTTTTCTTTGTTCAGAGATGAGACGTCCCAAGACTCAGGAACTAAAGACTTCCAGTCATCTAAAACGATTTCCGTTTCTACTGAACCGAGGTCATCGCAGTGTCCGGGAAGGTTTTCAGGATCGCGTGCTTTGAGCATCGCACATCGTTCATAATCAACCACGATTGAATTATCATCCACACAAGTAGTTTTAATGCCAAGTAGCGCAAGCCCTCTTGGTGACCTGTCTTCCCTCAGGGTCAGATCTTTTAAACCTTTGATTACTACTTCGGTATGAAGAGTTTCTTCTTCAAAGACGGGTCTCTTGAAAGAAACTCCGCGATAGAAAAGATTGGCTATTACCCGTCTTGTAGCAACAGTGCTTTGTCCGATTGAAAAATGCATTATTAGCCCGGGGTTCACAACACGCTTTGACACCCCAGTTACCTTTTCGGCCAATGGAAGACTTAGAGAAGTTGCCAAAGGATCTCCGCAAATTGACTGGTACATAGAGATTTCCCCCGAGGTGATAGTTAGATCAGGGGAAGGTGGGAGAATTTGTCCCACTGTTAAATCATCGAAATACGTTCCAGAAGTTTTTTCATTGCTAGTTATTTCGTGATCCATCTAATGACTATGGCATGAGTTTCACCTAATTCATCTTGATGGCAGACGGTTATCACAAAAGGTCATTCAAAAACAGAAAAGGAATCTGTTTTACAGATAGGTAGTTCTCTAATTATTATCGCTAACCTCTGTTCAAAACAGTTTGTATTACCTAAAGTCGCGCGCTCGGAGTAAAACTTCGAAAAGTAGAACGGAGGAGGGCCGGTCTGCATGACTGATATAGCGACGAACTTTTTTATTGATTCAAGAGTTCTATTCTGGATGAAAGATGCTTTGTGTCAAGGTGAGAGCAGTTTGTTTTTTGCACCATTCGCCGAAAGACCTGAAGCAAGAGTTAGGCGTGAAGCGAAAGCTAAAGAGATTTGTGCTGATTGTGCAGTTCAAGATGATTGCAGAGATTATGCTCGCGACAACAGAGAGTTAGGTTTTTGGGGTGGAGAATCAGAAGCAGAGAGAGCTACTAAAGGATTTGCACCTACTACGCCGATAATAGGACGCAGACAAGTAGCTGCTGACAGAGCCGCTGCTGCTTTAGCTGCCGCTGCCGCAGCAGCAGGACGTTAAATAAACAAAATAAAATCAGTTTTTATTAAAGCGAGCTGAGAGAAATATCGGGAAGATCCCAACAGCAACACAAATTCCTGTAGTCAACCATGCGCCACCAGACAGATGAACTATCTCAAAGTAGTCACGGCCAAACTCACTTAAAAGAACAGATACATAAGACAAGCCCATAAACACTGCTAACAATAATTTCCAAAGTTTTATAGGTCTACTTACAACTACAAGAATTCCAAGACCAAGACATAGAAGAGTCGCTGTTGCAGCAGTTCTAGCTTCAATCAACAAAACATCAGAACGCCTAACAATTTCATAACAGACAAAAGTTGCGATTGCAGCAGAGATGCCAGCAGGGATTGAATAACGAAGAACTCTTTTTAGAAAACCTGGCTTCACCAGTGAACTATCAGGAGCTAAAGCTAAGAAAAAACCAGGAAGGCCTATGGAAAAAGTTCCTATAAGTGTTAATTGCTTAGGTCGAAAAGGAAAAGGAACACCGAGTATTCCTACGAGTGCGGTTAACAGAACAGCGTAAGTTGCTTTTGTTATAAAAAGATTAGAAACCCTCTCTATGTTATTGATCACTCTCCGTCCTTCTTTGAGAACACGAGGCAATATTTTGAATTGATTGTCAAGCAACACCAACTGGGCTACAGCCCTACTAGCTGAACTACCTGACCCCATAGCGATACCCATATCAGAATCTTTCAAAGCGAGAACGTCGTTGACACCATCACCTGTCATAGCAACGGTATGACCATTGTTTTGAAGAGATGAAACCATTGCCCTTTTTTGATGAGGTGTCACACGTCCAAAAATCGACGTATTTTCAATTATTTCATCCATGTTTTGATTTTCTGATAATTCTCTAGCGTCTAAAATCTCTGCATCTGTTGAGATACCAGCTTTTTTAGCTACGGCAGCAACTGTTGCAGGATGATCACCCGAAATGACTTTTAATTGAATGCCTTGATCTTGAAGGTAGCTAAGAATCTCTTTTGCATCCTCTCGCAAAGTATCCTCCAGAAAAATCAGACACACTGGATTTCGATTTGATGGCAATTCATCTGTTTTATCAACGGGAGTATCTGACCTAGTAAGAACTAAAACACGCTTCCCCTCATTCGCTAGAATTTCCACACGGTTACGGTTTTCTAGATCGTTTTCGCCGAGGAGAATTTCAGGCGCCCCCAAATAAAACAGTCCATTATCACCGAAATTACACATGGCCCATTTACGCATTGAGGAAAAGGCGATTGAGTCAACCAAGTGCCAGTCAGGATCTTGAAATTGCTCACCTAGAGCAGCGAGTGTCGCGTTTGGGGAAGGATCGGCAGCCACCATCGCTCCGAGCACACCAGAAGGATCGGTTCCATCGAGTGTCTCAAACCCTGTGTAGGAAATTTTTCCTGTTGTGATAGTCCCAGTTTTGTCCAGACATAAGACATCGACACGAGCCAACATCTCAACTGATGCCAGCTCTTTGCATAAAGCTCGATGTCGAGCCAAAGCGACCACACCAGTGATAAACGAAAGACTTGTAAGTAGAACAAGTCCATCAGGAACCATTGCAACTGCTGAAGCTACGGTCCCACGTAAAGCTTCCTCCCACAGATCTTCAGTAGCTAAAAGTCTTAGAAGTAAAAGACCTACAGAAGGAGGAATAATTATGACCAACCAACGCAGTATCGTGTCTACCCCAGAACGCAAGTCACTATCAACGAGTCTGAATCGCCGAGCTTCTTCGGCCAAAGCAACTGCATATGAGTCAACACCTATACGTGTAGCTCTGTAATGACCAAAACCAGCTGATACAAAACTTCCAGATAAAACCTCATCTTGAATGTTTTTTTCGACAGGTTCAGATTCGCCAGTTAATAAAGATTCATCGACTTCTAAACCAGCGGAATGTGTTAACTCGCCGTCCACAACTATTTGGTCACCCGGTTGAATCTCAATCAGGTCATCAAGTACGACTTCAGAAATATTGATTTCTTTAGTAATTCCTTCACGAATCACGCGTGCTTTAGGAGCTGATAGAACAGCTAACTCCGTCAAAGTTTTTCGAGCTTTTAATTCTTGAAAAATCCCGATGATGCTGTTAGAAAAAATAACTCCTGCAAATAAAGCATCTCCTGGAAAACCTGCTACCAATATAAGAACGAGCAGGGTTCCCATAATCCCGTTGACTGGAGTTAAAACATTTGCTCTCAATATTTGCTTAGTGGTGCGAACAGGGGCGTCAGGGACATTATTTACCTGACCTTTTTCTATCCGTTCAGCAACTTCGGCGTCCGTTAGACCTGTTGCGGTCTCGAGAAAGTTATCAGCAACCATAAGTAAATATTAGGTTAGAGAGCTAGCTGTTTGATTGTTCAAAGTGGTAACCATCTCTAGTCATCGTCAACCTATGGCGTTCTCCGGCTATATCAGGATCGGTTTTTTCATAACCTGCATCTCCAAACCACATTGCTACTGGTCCTTTCGCTGATTGAGCAATATGCGTTTCATAGAACATCGGATCCTTGACGTCGAGCGCATTTAAAGCATCTTCAGCATTTGTAAAAGGAATAAGAAGATTCAAAGTCACCCAAGTAGGTGGCGCTAGTTCTATCTCACCGGCATCACGCAAGCTGATGGCTTCATCAGGATGGAACCAATTGTGTTCAATGATTTCAGAGTCATCAATAATGACTTCATCACCATCCAGTAGTTTCGTTGCGAAAAAGTATGTAGAAAATCTTTTAGGAGTTATAGCTGGTGGAACCCAATGCGAAAACCAAAACAAGTTTTCTTGAGAAACAGAAACGGCTGCCTCTTCGAAAGTCTCTCTTACAGCAGCATTCGTAGCTGTTGCTAATTCATTAAGAGCCCCATCGGAGTCAATAACCTTGTCCGTTTCATCAATTTTGCCCCCAGGGAAAACCCACATACCTCCAAAAGCGACTTTAGAATTCTTTCGAAGCATTAAAAGTTCAATACCGGATTCGGAATCTCTCATTATTACAACAGTTGCAGCAGGTATCAGCTCACTCGTTCCTCGTTCCTCATGATCTGATTCCCATTTCTTGTAACGACTTTCATCACGATTATCTACCAAAGAAAGTCATTCCTTTTTCTCTAAATTGTCTTCAGTGGGATCACCGAAAGGAGATCTATCGAACCAAAGAGTTTCTTCGATCAGTTTTCTACTTTTCCAACCTGAGTCTGAGCGGATCAGTTCATGTCTATATTTCCCACCCACAAACCAGATTTCTCCTCCGTTTAGACGCATTGGGTTATTGAAAAGTGCAAGAACATCAGCTTCATTTTCTTTCTTCGCTAAAACTTCGATATTGGTGACGAGATGTTGAGACATTTCAAACATGTCTAAAGCTTTTGACAAAAAAGAAACAGTTTCTTCTAAATTGCCAACGGAGCCACCCGAAGATGAATAGTCGATGTGTGCATCTTTTGTAAACAAGGTTCTATAAAGATCCCAATCCCGAGTATCCACGGCACGCGCGTAGCGCGAAAAAAAATCTGTTATTTCAAGCCTGTCAACAACATGGTTAATGTCCATAAGATCGCTTTCCAATCAAGGAATCAAAACTCCTTGAGAAACCTAAAACCTTTCTCTGTTATAGCAGTAAAACTTATTTGACATGATGTTCTGCAAAACTCGCCATTCCATCCATCCAAGAAATTTTACATGGTCCAGTTATTGATTTTCTAAAACTTGGATCTGCTGCGCCTCCTGATTGACTACCAGGCACATTTTCATATAGAAGTTGTGGAGTTTTACCCAAGAGAGAACCGAAAAAAGCACACCAGTCTTCAGCAGTTACAACTTCATCTCCACACCAGTTCACGATGGTAGAGGGAGTTGAAGCGGCGTCAAGAAGAGGTGAAACCTGATTAGCGAGATCTATCTCATGGATGGGGCTATAAGGAGAAGGGGCTGAGTCTCTGAGCGCTATCGGTTTGTCAGCTGCTATTGCTTCACAGTGATATTTTGGAAGACCCCCGTTATCTCCATAGCTTGCATTAATTCGAGCGATAGTAGTAGGGAGGTTAAGAACCCTAGACATAGTCCTAGCAACAGCTTCTTGGCTTATTTTAGAGATTCCGTAGGTAGGAGAATGAGTAACGGTTGAATCGCCCAAGGGATCACTTTCATGGTGCAGATGCCAAGGGTCATCATTGGGTTTATAAACAGAGTTAGTTGAAGCTATTAATACGGACTTTGCACTACGACAATGTTGCATCAATATTCCCGTTGCTTCAGCATTATTCGAAATTGCCAAATCGTAATCGGCTACTGGTCCTTGAAAAACTGCTAAATGGACTACATGGTCGAAATCGGTTGGGAGAGTTCCGTAGTCTTTTGAATTTAAATCGAGAGTAAAAGTGTGGATGCCTAGTTCTTCTACACGTTCTTTGTTCAGTTGGTTAGTAAACCTAGCAACCCCCCAAACCTCATTTTCTTCCGCTAAGAAACGAGCTACCGGAAAGCCGATTTGACCAGTTACACCTGTAACTAGAATTTTTTTATCTGATAACATTCTCCGACGATAGGCCGATTGGGTGACCTCCGATAGTGTCGCCGCATAACTTTTAGTAAAAAATATATTAAGGAGGAAAAGTGACTGGTCATCTTTCAGGTAAAAATATTGCAGTAACAGGAGCCGGGAATGGAATAGGACGTTCTGTCGCCATTCTTTGTGCAAGAGAAGGGGCAAACGTAGTTGTTGCTGACTACGGGGTAGAACTAGATGGGTCTGCTCCTTCAAGCGCTGTGGCTGATGAAGTCGTAGATCAAATTAAGGAATTAGGTGGAAATGCAATTGCTGTAGCTGGTGATGTTTCAGAATCAGAAGTAGGCCAACGAATAGTTGAAACTGCCATTGAAGCCTGGGGGCGAATCGACGGAGTCGCATGCGCTGCAGGAATCCTGCGCGAAAGAATGCTATTTAACATGACAGATGAAGAATTCGACGATGTCGTAAGAGTTCATCTCAGAGGTCATTTCAACGTTTACAGAGCAGCCTCTGCTGTAATGCGTAAACAAGAAGGAGGGGGAAGTATCCTTGGTTTCACCTCAGGAGCTTTTGTTGCTTCAACAGCTCAACCAAACTATTCGGCCGCAAAAGGTGGAGTCATATCTCTTACAAAAAGTGCAGCTTTTGCTCTAAAGAGATACGGGGTGAACGCAAACTGTATAGCACCCGCTGCAATGACCCGAATGTCAGAAAACGTTCCTTTTGAAATAGAAGCAGGAGCACCAGAAGATATTGCACCATTAGCAGCATTCTTACTTTCAGACGCAGCCAAAGATATAACAGCTCAGATATATACATGCACCGGAAAGCGAATAGCGGTATGGAATCAACCTGCTGAAGTAAGGGAAATGACTGCTAATGATGGAGAAGCCTTTTCAATCGAGGAAATAGTTGAACGATTAGATGCTGATATAGGCGTTGAAGAACTCCCATTATTCGCAGATTTGGAGAGACGAATGAAAGAAATGGCTGAAAAGACAGAACAGGGCAATGCCTAGGTGATCTAGGATCTGATTATGGCAACTAAAACTCCCCCAAATTATGTAGAAAGCCACAATCTCTTAGAAGGGAAAGTGGTGGTTGTAACCGCTGCTGCGGGAACTGGAATCGGTTCCGCAGTGGCACGACGCTGCATTGAAGAAGGAGCCACTGTAATCATTTCTGATTTTCATGAAAAAAGACTTGAAGCCACTTGTGATGCATTAGGTCAGATCAATGGAGAGAGACCTCTTTCAATCGTGTGTGATGTGACAGAAGAAAAACAAGTGCAGAATTTGTTTGACAAAACGATAGAACAATACGGAAAACTCGACGTCTTAATTAACAACGCAGGTTTAGGAGCTCAAAGCTTGTTAGTTGAAATGGATGATGAAGAATGGTCGCGAGTTGTTGACGTGACACTAAATGGAACAATGCGATGCACAAGAGCAGCATTGAAAAAAATGCAGGAGAAAAAAGCAGGGGTGATAATAAATAACGCTTCGGTTTTAGGATGGCGTGCACAAACAGGCCAGTCTCACTACGCGGCAGCGAAAGCAGGTGTCATGGCACTTACACGATGTGTCGCGATCGAAGCGGCTGAATATGACATTCGAGTTAATTGCGTAGCACCGAGTCTGGCGATGCATCCAAATCTTGCAAAATCTAGCAACCAGGAACTAATAGATTCTTTGATAGAGCGAGAAGCCTTAGGACGTGCCGCAGAACCCTGGGAAGTAGCAAATGTCATGGTTTTCTTAGCTAGTGACTACTCCTCCTACATGACGGGCGAAGTCATTTCAGTTTCAAGCCAGCATCCTTAGATTTTTTACTTAACTCTCCATTCAGCGTTTATGTGGAAATCAGGCTCCGCTGAGACAACACCAATACGAGCAAGGTCTAATAGATGCGCATATACAGAACTACCGGCTGCTTTGTGCAGGCTTTCATCAACATCAGAATACATGTCGTTAACTAACTCTTTAACTGTCTTGGGTTCCTTGTTGATAGCAGCAATTATTTGATTCGTTCGTTCCTCTCGGTGCTTAATTAGAGAATTAACAAAAGGAAGAGGATTCTCAATAGCGGGACCGTGCGTAGGTCGGTAAGTCGTCTCAGACCGCTCAAGAAGACGATGTAAATTAGAAAGATAATGAGAGAGATTTCCATCTGGAGCTGGAATCACAGTCGTTGACCATCCCATAACATGATCGCCAGTAAACAAAGTAGATTCCTCTTCCAAAGAAAAACATAAATGGTTAGAGATGTGCCCCGGTGTATGAAGAGCTTCAAAAGTGAAACCTTCACCTACGATCACATCACCGTTTCCAATTTCGACATCAGGAACAAAATCTGTATCACCCTTGCCTTCAATATCATCTTGCTGCGCCTCATCAAGATCATCGGACGTTTTAGTAGCTGCCAGTGGATGTTTTCCGAACCCATATGTAGGAGCTGAAGTAATTTCAGAGAGGCTAGCGGCAGCAGGAGAGTGATCAGGATGTGTGTGCGTAACTAAAATATGACTCACATTTTTGTTTCCTATGGCATCTAAAAGAGCGGCCAGATGTGCATCATCACGAGGACCTGGGTCTATTACAGCCAGTTCGCTACCAGCAGGATCTCCAACGATGTAAGTACCGGTTCCGTGATAAGTAAATTTAGAAGGATTTTTTGCAACGATCCTCCTTACCAGAGGTGAAACAGATTGCACCACCCCATAGGTTGGCGATTCTTCAGTAAGAAAGACGGGTGCCATGTTGATTCAAAAATATTACGGGTTTTCTTCAGTACCCGTATCAGAAATTTCTTTCAGGTAGAAGGGACTCTCTCCGCCTCCATGAACTTCAACAGTGGTTCCAGTCATCCAACGAGCCAAAGGTGAAGCCAGCACCATGCACATATCAGCTATTTCTTCTGGTTTCCCTAAACGCTTCATAGCTAGATGGTCAGCCAGCCTTGAACGTTTTTCGTCATCACCATAAAAGTCAGACGATTCATCAGTTTCTATAAGTCCAACAGCCAAAGTTAGAACGCGTATTTTTGGACTCCACTCGTGAGCTAAAGTTTTGCTCAAATTATCCAAACCAGCTTTAGCAGCTCCGTAAGCCATTCCTCCAGGATTGGGCCTACTTCCACTGACTGAAGAGATATTGATTATGACACCATTGTCTTCTTGTTTTGCCATCACAGGGAATACAGATTGGCAACAGTGCATAGAAGCTAAAAGGTTCAATGAAACAACTTTTTCATTGAAACGAGGTGAAGCATCTGAAGATTTAACTGAAGGTGCGCCTCCAGCGTTGTTTATAAGTACATCGATGCGGCCAAATTGTTGAACAACTTCAGAAATAAAAGATTCAACTTTTTCAGGCTCCCTTATATCAGTTTCAAAAAAAACAGCTTCTTTGTTATTCAATTCAGAGAAAATTGGCTTCTCAGGTGCATTACGCGCACAAGTAACAACATTTGCTCCAGCGTCTAGAAAATATTCCGAAATAACTCTTCCAAGACCACGAGTCCCGCCGGTAACAATCACCGTTTTATCTGAGAAATCAAGGATTTCGGCTTTGTTCATAGAGATATTCACACTAGAAGAGTATCTCAGGTCGTTGCATAGCGTGGGTTGCTCTAGCGTTGAAGTTGTGATTGACAAAAAAATGACCGAAACGGAAGTCATCGAAGAATTATCAGATGGTATGACTATAGGGATAGGTGGTTGGGGGTCACGTCGAAAACCCATGTCTCTGGTTCGAGCAATAGCACGCAGCAATTTGAAGGACCTAACAATCGTAAGTTACGGAGGTCCAGATATAGGGCTTCTTTGTGCTACAGGCAAGATCCGTAAAGCTATTTATGGTTTCGTTTCACTTGATTCAATACCCCTAGAACCTCATTTCAGAAACGCCAAACAAGAGGGAACTATCGAAACTAGTGAACTGGATGAAGGCGCTTTCTACTTAGGGTTACTAGCTGCAGCACATCGCATGCCTTTTTACCCAACAAGAGCTGGCTTGGGTAGTGACATGCTCATGATGAACCCTGAAATAAAGACAATCGAATCTCCCTACAAATCGAGCGATGGAGAAAAAGGTGAAGAACTAGTAGCGATACCTGCTTTAAACCTTGATGTATCACTTATACACATGAATAGAGCAGATCTTCAGGGAAACGGACAATTCTTAGGTCCAGATTTGTATTTTGACGATCTTTTCGCAAAAGCAGCTAAACGTACATTTATGAGTTGCGAAAAGGTAATTCCTACCGAAGACTTTCTGAAAGAAGGAAGTGTCCACACTCTTAAAATTCCAAGATTGTTTGTCAACGGTGTAATCGAAGCACCAAGAGGAGCTCACTTCACTGAATGTCCTCCCGATTACGATAGAGATGAGGTTTTCCAAAGTGAGTATGCTGCCAGTGCTAAAGACTCCCAAAGTTGGGAAAACTTTAAACAAAAATACCTAGAAGCAACCAGCCACCAGGAATACCTAAAAGCAGTTGACTCAAGAACTCAAATAGAAGAGAGTCAAAATGGCTAATGATGCAACAATCGATGAAATATGCGTCACTGCAATTGCTGACAGCTTCCGAGGGGATGGCGAGATCCTATGCAACCCCATAGGGAATATTCCTGTGATAGCAGGACGTTTAGCTAAAGCCACATTTGAACCCGCCATGGTAATGACAGACACAGTTTCTGTTCTGGCTGCAAATACCATTCCCATTGGCGAACCAAATGCAGAAAAATTAGTGGAAGCATGGATGCCGTATCGGGATCTTTTCGACATTGTTTGGTCAGGTCGCCGCCATATAGTCATGGGTGCAAGCCAGATAGATCCGCATGGCAACCAAAATTTTGCTGCAATTGGAGACTGGAAAAAACCTAAAGCTCAACTCTTAGGGCTACGCGGAGCTCCAGGAAATCTGGTAAACAACACGACAAGTTATTGGATACCAAATCATTCCACCCGCAGCTTTGTTCAAAAAGTCGACATTGTGTCAGGCCCGGGATATGACAGAATTTCTCAGCTTTCAAATGAAATACAGCAGAACCACGAAATCCGTAAAATCGTTTCGAATCTAGGTGTTTTTAATTTCTCAAATTCAGAGAAACGTATGCAGCTAGTTTCCAATCATCCTGATGTGACGATTGATGAAATAGTTACTTCCACTGGATTCGAACTGTTAATACCAGACGGAATTGAAGAGACCCGAATACCAACAAAAGAAGAATTAAAACTCATCAGAGAAGTAATTGATCCGCATAGTTTACGTAAATCAGAATTCGTTAAAAAATGAGCGACAAGAGATTAAACACGAATTTTTGTGAACTAACCGGAGTTAAATACCCGATAGTTCAAACTGGTATGGGTTGGGTCGCAGGTCCGAGTTTAGTTATAGCTACCTGTCAAGCTGGCGCTCTTGGAATACTCGCAGCCGCAACACTGACTTTTGAAGAAATGGTTAAAGCAATTGAAGAAATTAGAAAGAATACAGATAGCCCTTTTGGCGTTAATCTCAGAACAGACGCCTTTGACATCGAATCTAGAATTGAACATTTAATCGACTCTCAGGTTCCAGTAGCTTCATTTGCACAAGCACCCACGCAACGAATAGTTGAGCGTCTAAAAGAAGCAGATGTGATAGTTATACCTACTGTTGGAGCTGCGCGACACGCAGAAAAGGTAGCTGAGTTAGGTGTTGATGCAGTCATCGCACAAGGCTCTGAAGGAGGAGGTCATACAGGCATCATCCCGACTTCACTTTTAATACCGCAAGTGATTGACTCAGTCAAAATTCCTGTAATTGCAGCAGGAGGATTCACAGACGGAAGAGGACTAGCGGCTGCTTTGGCATGGGGGGCTTCCGGAATAGCAATGGGAACCAGATTTCTTTTAACAAGTGAAAGTGACGTTCCAGAAAATGTAAAAAATGTGTATCTTTCGACTTCATCAACCCAGACAGTCGTTACTAAAGCAATTGACGGTGCACCACAAAGAGTGATCTCCAACAAAATGGTTGAAAGACTTGAAAAGGCTCGCTTACTTGCTTTTCCCATAGCACTAGTAAATGCTTTACGTTTTAGACGACTCTCCGGCACAACCTTTAAAAGCCTGATAACTGAAGGTTTAAGGATGAAAAAAACTCAGAAATTAACCTGGAGTCAAGTGGTCCTTGCGGCAAATGCGCCGATGTTGACAAAAGCGACAATGGTGGATGGTTATTTAGAGGTTGGGATCTTGCCCACAGGTCAAGGAGTTGGGTCAATAAATGAATTACCCACTAGTGAAGAGCTGGTAAGAAGAATTGTTGAAGAAGCCACAAACTCACTTGACCGATTTGGGGAAAGTTGAAGATGGATTTAGACCCAACAAGAGAACAAAAAGACTTTCGTAGTGAAGTAAGAAACTGGCTCAAAGAAAATACTCCTAAAACTCCCTTACCTTCAATGGACACTCAAGAAGGTTTTGAACTTCACAGAGCATGGGAAAAAAAACTTTTTGAAAACGGATGGTCGGTTGTTACATGGCCAGAAAAGTACGGAGGAAGAGATTTAGGTATCCCCGAATGGCTTATTTTTGAAGAAGAATATTATCACTCAGGCGCTCCGGGACGTGTTAATACAAATGGGATTAATCTATTGGCACCTGCCCTATTTGATTTCGGCACAGATGAACAAAAAAATCGTTTTCTGCAAACTATGGCATCCGGAGAAGAAATCTGGGCACAAGGCTGGTCAGAGCCGGATGCTGGAAGTGATTTAGCCTCAATAAAAACAAAAGCCCAAAAAGATGGTGAATGGTTTGTAATCAACGGTCAGAAAACATGGTGCTCCCGTGGAGCATGGGCGGATTGGATATTTTGCATCGTTAGAACTGATCCAGATTCTGAAAGACATCAGGGTTTGTCCTACTTGCTTGTGCCAGCTGACTCAGAAGGCTTAGAACGCAGACCAGTCAAACGTCTAGATGGTGAACCTGCATTTGCTGAAATATTCTTTGATGATTGCCGTGTTCATTCTTCCAATCTTCTCGGTGGAGAAGGAGAAGGTTGGTCAGTTGCAATGTCAACGGCGTCTAATGAACGAGGCTTAAACCTAAGAGCACCAGGTCGCTTCACAGCCGCGGCGGAAAGACTAGTCAATCTCCATAGAACAACTGAACCAAAACCGGATCCAAGCCTTACGGAAGAAGTCGTCAACTCTTGGATGAGAGCTCACGCTTATCGATGGCAAGCGCAGAGAACTGCAACACGAATCTTGGAAGGAGAGTCACTAAATTCTGAACCTTCAATAATGAAGGTTTTCTGGTCAGAATTAGATGTTGAACTCCATGCCACTGCTTTACGAATCTTAAGAGATCGTTCCGACCTGATGACAGACTGGATCGACGCAAGCTCTGAGAATGAATGGTTAATGGGTTACCTATTTGCCTTGGCCGGACCTATATATGCAGGAACAAATGAGATTCAGCGAAACATCATCGCTGAAAGAGTTCTTGGATTGCCGAGAAAGTAGAAAGTCAGATGCATTTTGCACCAACTGAACAACAAGAGCAATTTGCTTCCAATATTGCATCCATTTTAGAAAAGGAGTGCTCTTCAGAAGCACTCCAATCAGCTGGTGAAACATCATCAGGGTGCATTAATGGCTTATGGGAAACACTTTCTGAAACAGGACTTATGGGAATTGCTATACCCGAAAAATTTGGTGGCTTAGGTATGGGTAGTCCCGATTTGATTTTCATTTTAGAAGAATTTGGGCGTTCCGCCTGCTCTGAGCCTGTAGCCGAACATGCAGCAGTAGCAGCACCTTTAATCGCACGATGGTCACAAAATGAAATGACTAAAGAAATATTAGAAGAATCAGCAACTGGTTCAAGAAAATTGACCGTAGGCGCACCAATGGATGGACGAGTTGTTTCGGTTGAAAAATCTGACATGATTTTACTCAGCAAAGAAAATGAGCTTCATGTAGTTCCAACAAATGAAATCTTGCATACTCCCATGACTTCGATCGACCCGCGTTATAAAACCAGTGTTATTGAATGGTCACCGTCTTCTCAAACACTTATTTCGGAAAACCCCGATGCTATTGAAGACATGATCAACCGTGGTGCATTATCTGCTGCAGCACAAGCAGTAGGAGTGGCCCAAAAACTTCTAGACATGACAGTCAGTTATGTCTCAGAAAGAAAACAGTTCGGAAAACCAGTTGGAACGAATCAAGCAGTCAAACACCACTGCTCAGATATGGCGATAGCGATCGAGTTCGCAAGACCATTAGTTCAAGTAGCTAGCTGGGCTATAGACAATGAAAGAAGCCCTACAGAAAATTTCACAGTTTCAGGAGAAGTTTCAGTCGCAAAAGCTTTAGCTAGCGAAGCTGTCGAACTTGCATGCAGATCTGCTCTTCAATGCCATGGAGCTATCGGCTACACAGTTGAACACGATCTACAGATATGGCTCAAACGCGGATGGATCCTTGCATCTGCATGGGGTGATGCATTATTTCACCGTCGACGCCTAGGTGAAATTCTCGGTTTGATTTAACAGAAATCTAAAATTTTAATTAAACGATAAGAAAGATAGACGAACAAAGATGTCAGAAAGTGAAAGAGAAACTGGAATAAGATTAGCTGACCGAGTGAGAGACCTTGTGCTGAAAATCCATAAGGCAGCACCTACAAGTGAAATGATGGAAAAAGCAATTACACATGTGGATGCAGCGAATGAATCTCTAGAAGAGTCAGTTCGACTTAGATGGTACGAAATCGACGAAAAAGATATAGATGACCTCACAAAAGAGCGTTTATACATTGAAGCAAGAGACAACAGTCTGTTCAGAGGAGAAAGAAACCCTTTAGCCCCACCAATAAGAGTAACAATCGAAAAAGATGACACTGGTCAAGAAGTGATTATAGGGGAGTTAGAAATTAACAGATGCAGAGAAGGTCCCGAAGGTCGTGTCCATGGTGGATTCCTAGCTGGCCTTTTTGATGACGTATTAAGCGGTGCAGTCCGATTGGCAGGAGGAGGACCTGCTGTGACTGGAAAACTAGATATTCGCTACAGAAAAGCCACCCCCATAGATCAAGAGCTTCGTTTTGAAGCTCACCTTCAAAACTCAACTGGAAGGCGAATTAAAGCGAAAGCTGCATGCCTTGTAAACGGCGAAGTTACAGCCGAAGCTGAAGCACTTTTTATCAGGATCAAAACAGACTGAAAGCCATGGAAAATCAATCAGAAAAACCAGTCATATGTTTTCTTTGCACCGGAAACGCTGCCCGATCCGTGATAGCACGAATAATGTTCGAGAAAAGAGCTCCAAACTATGTCGCAATCGGAGCTGGAACACTTGTTCTCGAAGGACACCCAATGAGTCAAAGAACAAGAAAAGCACTTGAACGTTTTGAAATATCTGACCCTTCTCACAGAAGTTCACAATTTGGAGAAAAACATACCGGAGTAGACCTGATCGTAGCTATGGAACCAAGCCACATCGAATGGATAAGAAGAAATTTTCCAGAAGTAGCATCTCGAGCAGCGACCCTTCCGCGTCTTGTTCGCGAGTTGCCCAAAGTGGGATCTTTACTTGAAAGAGTAATGGAATTAAATCTCGCTGAAGTTGAGATAGAGCCATGGGAAGAAGTGGTCGACCCTGCTTCTGGGGATCAAGAAATATTTCATGCTTGTGCTGCTGAAATAGATCAACTGATCGATCAATTAATTGATCGACTTCCGTAATGAAAAAATTTAATACATATCAAAAAAACGGTTTTACGCTAGCAGCGGCTTGTGGTCTGATCGGCATAACCTACGGTGTTTTCGCTGATACTGCAGGACTTTCCCTTCTGCAAGCATTAGCACTTTCGATTTTCACATTTACCGGTGCATCGCAGTTCGCGGCAGTGTCAGTGATAGATGGTGGAGGCAATCCGGCAGCAGCCGTAGGTAGTGCCCTTTTACTTTCAGCAAGAAATGCACTATATGGACCTGTGATAACTAAATCTTTAAATAATGGAAAGTTAAATAAAGCTTTAGCCGCTCATTTCGTAATTGATGAAACTATAGCGATAGCCAGTGCACAAGAAAGCAGTAAAGACTCCCGAGACTCATTTTGGTTCACAGGGGTAAGCCTTTTTGTATTTTGGAATATAGGAACAATTTTAGGCGTGTTCCTCGGCGGGATTCTTGAAGACCCAGGTTCGTGGGGTCTTGATGCTGCTTTTCCAGCAGCATTTGTAGCTTTAATTATTCCACACGTTCTTACTCGAGAAGGCAAAATTACTGCGATAGTGGCTGGAGTAATAACTTTGGCGAGTATTCCACTCACACCAGTAGGCATGCCGATACTTCTAGCTTCCACAGCAATTGCACCTGGACTGCTAGCACATCAAAAGAAAAAAAGAACCTCATGACTTGGGGCGCAGTTATTGCTTTATCTGCTGGCAGTTATGCATTTAAACTTTTAGGAGTACTAGCTGGCCAGAGGTTCTCTAAACATTTAGGACCCGGAACCACACTTTTACCGGCAGCGCTTTTCTCAGCCTTAATCATAATTATGTCCATTTCGGATGACGGCTCGTTAGCAGTAGATGCTCGACTAGTAGGAGTAGGGATAGGAGGCCTAGCAGTCTGGAAAAAAATGCCCTTTACATTGGTTGTATTGACAGCAATGCTTTCTACAGCCGTTATACGATTAGTCGTGTAACGGAAAACTAGAAAAAGAACAAAGTATTTATTATCGTGACCAGTTTGATTCAATCCGAATATGAAAATGAAGCAATTCCAGATGAATTGATTCCAGAAAACGTTTCACCTTCTGTTTACAGAGTTCTATCAAACCCAAGACCCAAATGGAGAGGGCGTTTACACAGAATTGCAGGACCATTAACTCTTATCGCAGGAGTATTCCTAGCCCTATCAGCACCAGCAGGCCGTGAAAGAATAGGAACTGCAATTTTCACTGCAGGGACATTTGCTATGTTCGCAACCAGTGGGTTGGTCCACCTTCGACGATGGAAAATCTCCCTACTTGAAATTTTGTTCAGATTAGATCACGCCGCCATATTTTTGATGATTGCGTCTGGAGCTTCATCACTTGCACTGATTGCCATGGACGGAACTCCTGCAAAAGTAATGCTTTGGAGTGTTTGGATTGGGGCGGGTATAGGAATTCTTCTCAGAGTTTTACCTTTTCATCCTCCTAAAGGACTGATGAACACATTATTCATAGCTCTCGGATGCCTTCCCTTGGTTGTCGCCCCCAGTCTTTTTAGAGCAATAGACATTTTCCCGGCTTCGTTTATAGTTCTAGAAGGAATTTTTTATATAGGAGGGGCACTTATGTTAGGTGCCCAGTGGCCGAAACTGAAACCTAAAGTTTTTGGGTATCACGAAGTTTGGCACTCTTTAGTAGTTTTAGCCGTAGCAGCTCACTTTGGGGCTGTGATATTGATACTGCATTATTAACGCACATATGGAATTCAAGTTCAATTAGCAGGAGAATACTAGTTCAATGTTTGGAGGTTTGAGATGAAGGGGATTATTTTTGACGGAGAAGAACTCCGGCTAGTAGAAGGTTTAGAAGTTCGCCCACCAGGACCAGGAGAAGTTAACGTCAAGATTGTTAACGCTGGAGTTTGTCATAGCGATGTAAGCGTTATAGATGGGACAATACCATTTCCCACTCCCTTAGTTCTTGGACACGAAGGGGCTGGAGTTGTTACAGAAGTCGGCTCTGCCGTTACCTCAGTCGCTCCCGGTGATCACGTTGTACTATCGACATTAGGTCAGTGCGGGGCATGCCCTTCTTGTGACGCAGGACAACCAACAATGTGTAAATCCACTTTTGGGGCCAGAGATACACCGTTTTCTTTGGATGGTGAACCATATTATAACTTCGCTAACATCTCCGCTTTTTCAGAAAATGTAGTTGTTAAAGCAAACCAAGCAATTCGCATACCGGAAGACATTCCTTTGACTGCAGCATCTTTAATTGGGTGCGGAGTCCTCACAGGCTCAGGTGCAGTGTTCAACCGTGCAAAGGTCAAACCAGGTGAAAGTGTTGCAGTTGTAGGCGTTGGAGGGATCGGTTTGAATGCCATCCAAGCTGCAGCAATAGCTGGAGCTAATCCCATAATTGCGATTGATACAAACTCTGAAAAAGGTGACCTGGCTATAGATTTCGGCGCTACAGATTTCATTGATGCAACAGATGTCGATACAAATCAGGAAATCCGTAAAATACGCGCCGATGGAGTTGACTATGTTTTCGAGTGTGTAGGTTCCAAGGCTCTGATTGAAGCATCAGTAGGTTATTTAGATTGGGGAGGAACTTTAGTAATACTCGGTGTGCCGCCACTAGGCAGCACAGTGGAATTCATGACCGTAGCTGCGTACCTGGACGTGACAATTATGGGATGCCGTTATGGAACCTCGAGACCACAGGCTGACGTGACGCGCATCTGTGAGCTTTACAAGGCAGGCAAATTCAAGCTCGATGAATTGGTAAGTCATGTTTATCCCATGGAGGAAATACACACACTTTTAGAAGACATGCATGAAGGGCGTCTTGCTAGGGGCGTGTTGGATATTTGCTCAATCTAGTTGTATGACTTTTTAGAGTGCTGTCAACAAAAATGCGAAGATGCTCGTTAATAGTAGTTATTGCCTTACTGACACTTAGCTGTGCCAAGACAGAACCAAGTAAACCTCATCAAGCAAGAAATTGTGAAGAGTTAGTACAAATAGGAAGAAACATAGCCGAATTGGTACTAAATGAAATAGAAGAAAAAGAACTAAACGAAATTCAAGAAAGAGAATTAAACAAAACCATAAAAAAAATTGAAGACCTAGCACAAACAAAGAATTTTCTTACTAGGTCTTCTGAATTAAATTGCAGCGAAGAAGAGCTCAAGAAAATAGCGTGTCTTTCCTATCAAGGCTTGTCACAGAAAGCTCGTGGTGAAATTACAAGAGAATACCTGAGACCTTACTTTGAAGCTTGTGGTTAGAAAATATAAATAAAGCCTTCACTGTTACATCACATAGGCTCTAGATTCGTGTTTAAGGACATAAGAAAATAGGACAATGACAAAAAATCGAATATCACACAGGATCGCCGCAATATCTGAGTCTGCCACTATGGCAGTAACCAATAAGGCAAGAGCTTTGAGAGAAGCAGGCGAACCAGTAATTGGTTTCGGAGCAGGTGAACCCGATTTCCCGACGCCTGATCACATCGTTGAAGCAGCTATTGCTGCTTGCCGGGAACCGTCAAATCATCGCTATGGGCCTGCATCCGGTCTCCCAGAATTGAGAGAAGCATTAGTAGATAAAACTGAACGAGATTCAAAATGGAGACCTGAAACCGCACAAATCCTGATAACAAACGGAGGAAAACATGCTGTTTACAATTCATGCGCAGCATTGATTGATCCTGGAGATGAAGTGCTGCTCCCAACTCCATATTGGACTACTTACCCTGAGGCGATAGCACTTGCAGGAGGAATTACAGTTGAAGTCCCAACAGGTATTGAATCAGAATTCAAAGTCACAGTAGAACAATTAGAAGCTGCGACTACTCCAGCAACAAAGGCTCTCTTTTTTGTCTCACCTTCTAACCCCACAGGGGCCGTATATTCAGCCGACGAGATAATAGCGATTGGACAATGGGCAATTGAAAGAGGGATTTGGATAATCGCAGATGAAATATATGAGCACTTAACCTACGGAGGTCACGAACATCACTCTATTAGAGCGTTACTTCCGGAAATAGAGGATCAGTGCTTGATAGTCAACGGAGTAGCGAAAACTTATGCAATGACAGGTTGGAGAGTCGGTTGGATGATAGGCCCGACCGACGTTATATCCGCTGCGGGAAACCTTCAATCCCACGCCACTTCGAACGTAGCAAATGTCTCACAAAGAGCAGCATTAGCAGCAGTTAGTGGAGATCTCGAAGACGTCATCCGGATGAGAGAATCTTTTGACCGTCGAAGAAGAACCATGACTGAAATGCTGACCAACATTGATGGAGTCAAACTGTTAGAAACTCAAGGGGCTTTTTACTCCTTTCCTGATCTCTCAGCTTTTTATGATCGTGATATAGCTGGGAAAAAGGCACAGAATACTCTTGAACTAGCTGCAATAATCCTAGAAGAAGCAAAAGTAGCCATAGTTCCCGGAGAAGCTTTTGGTTCTCCGGGGTACGCAAGATTATCTTTTGCTCTTGGAGATGAAGATTTGGAAGAAGGCCTCACTCGAATTACTCAGTTGCTAAATAACTGAATTCATGACCATCACCAAACCCTGCGGAACATGGGAATCGGCTATCACGTCAGAAATGCTGGTTGGTGGAGCAGTACGACTTGGCGAAATCGTCACAGATGGAGATGACGTCTGGTGGGCTGAATCACGACCAGATGAAGGTGGACGTACCGCCATTGTTCGTAACGGAATAGATCAAACAGATCAGAACACAAACGTTAGAACTCTAGTTCACGAATATGGAGGCAGTGCATGGAGGGTCAGGAATGAAATTCTTGTGTACAGCCAATATTCGGATCAACGTTTATACCTTAGAGAAAAATCAGGTGACTCAATCCCGTTAACTCCTGAACCAGAAATCCAGCACGGTTTCAGATATGCCGATGGTCGAATAACTAACAATGAGGAGTGGTACGTATGCGTAAGAGAGTTTCACGCTACAAGTGGTGAAGAACCTTCGAATGAGATTGTTGCAGTTCCATTAGACGGATCTCAACAAATAAAGGTTTTAGTTTCAGGGCCTGATTTTGTTTCTTCCCCGAGAGTATCGAAAGAAGGTGATCAGATCGCTTGGGTGCAATGGAACCATCCAAACATGCCTTGGGATGACACCCAATTGTGCATTGCATCATTAGAGGAAATGGTTCTTACCAACCAAAAGGTTATGAAATCGAAAGCAGAGGCTTTCTTCCAACCCGAATGGGATGATCATGGAAACTTGCATGTAGTAAGCGATCGAAACAACTGGTGGAACCTTTTCCGAGTTGATCAAAGCCTAAAAGAAATGGATTTAATAACACTGACCGATATCGAAGCAGAAATAGGCCTGCCTCAATGGGTCTTCGGGCAGTCGAGATATGCATTCGTTGGAGATGAGATTTGGTTCGTTTCCAGAGAAGGTGGAATCGATAGTCTTTCAATACTTTCATCAGATGGACGATCGGAACAAATTAAACTTGACGTAACTGAAATCGAGTCTGTAACAAATTATCAAGATGGAATAGTCGCAATTGTCAGTTCATGGAAGTCCGAATCATCAGTAATGTTCATTAACAGAGAAGAGATTCGCCCTTTAAGTAAAACTCGTGACCTAAACGTAGATGAAAGTTGGTTTCCGGTACCAGAAACTTTTACTTACCAAACTTCAGACTCTGAAAAAGCACACGCTCTTTTTTATTCACCGACAAATCCTGAATATGAAATTAGCGAAAATGAAAACCCGCCGCTTATCGTTCTCGCTCATGGAGGCCCTACAGGAGCTGCAAGACGCCAACTCCAACTATCCATTGGTTATTGGACAAGTCGGGGATTTGGTGTAGCTGACGTCGATTACCGTGGCTCAACAGGATATGGAAGATCATTTCGCAACCGTCTACGCAATAGTTGGGGTTTAGCAGATGTAGAAGACTGTGTAGCTGTAGCAAAACATCTAGTCGCCGAAAAAAAAGTAGACAAAAACAAATTAGCTATAAAGGGAGGTAGTGCAGGAGGATTCACAGTCCTAGCAGCCCTTACGTTTCATGACACGTTTACCGCGGGTGCGAGCAGATATGGAATTGCAGATTTGTCGATACTCGCAAAAGATACACATAAATTTGAATCTAGATATTTAGATCGACTAGTAGGAGAATGGCCGAAAGACGAAGAGATCTACAAACAAAGATCACCGATACATCACATTGAACAACTCACAACGCCAATGGTGATACTCCAAGGATCAGAAGATCCGATTGTCCCACCTAATCAAGCTCATCTAATGGCAAACAAGTTGAACGAAAATGATATACCCCATGCACTAATAGAATTTTCAGACGAAGGTCACGGATTCAGAAAAGCTCCTAACATAACAAGAGCAATTGAATCAGAGCTAGCTTTTTTTGCTCAGATTTTCAATTTTGAACCCTTCGATGATCTTCCAGAAATATTGATTGAAAACAATATTTGAATCAAAATTAAAAAGTTTGCTTACCTTTACCCAATAGCGACTAGAATAAAATTTATGAGAACCAAGAACCTTCTCTTGCTTATGTAGGACGGACGCATATAAACGCGTTCGTCCGCACCTCCTGAGCCAAAGGCCGGGAGGTTTTTTACTTTTAGAAACAAAAACGAAAACAGTTAAACAACGGAGACAAAACAATGAGCAACGAAACCGCTAAAGAGAAAGTGGTTATTTTTGACACCACTTTGCGTGATGGTGAACAATCGCCAGGTATTTCTCTTGATGTAGGAGAAAAACTAGAAATAGCGGGGCAACTTGCTCGACTGGGAGTCGATTACATCGAAGCAGGGTTTCCAATTGCAAGTCAAGGTGATTTCGACGCAGTGCATGCAATAGCTTCGAATGTTAAGGGGCCGGTAATCTGCGGGCTTTCACGTACAAGCTTTAAAGATATAGATCGTTGTTGGGAAGCGATAGAGCCGGCAGAAAAACGAAGAATCCATACATTTATAGCTACAAGCCCAACCCACATGGAACACAAGCTAAAAATGACACCTGAACAGGTTTTAGGTGAGGCTGCTTCTGCAGTGGGTAGAGCTCGAGAATACACCGATGATGTTGAATTCAGTCCCGAGGACGCGTCTAGGTCAGATTTCGATTTTATGTGTGATGTGCTTCAAGCAGCAGTCGACAACGGTGCAGGCACATTAAACATCCCAGACACCGTAGGTTATGCGACACCTCATGAATGGGCTGAGAGAATCACGTTGATAAGAGAAAGAGTTAAAGGTGATTACGTAATCAGCACTCACTGTCACAATGATCTCGGTTTAGCAGTGGCGAATTCGCTGGCAGCTGTTGTATCGGGAGCTCGACAAGTCGAATGCACAATCAATGGGATTGGAGAAAGAGCAGGAAACGCAGCTATGGAAGAAATAGTTATGGCGTTAAGAACGCGTCCTGACATTTATCCAAATCTTGAAGTAGGAATTGAAACCGAAGAATTAGCGCGCTCAAGTCGTATGGTAAGTCGACTAACTGGATATCCGGTTCAATACAACAAAGCAGTTGTGGGGAGAAACGCATTTGCACATGAAGCTGGGATACATCAACACGGTGTTCTAAATGAAAGAACCACCTATGAAATTATGGACCCTACTGCAGTCGGGCAAGATGGCAGCAAATTAGTACTAGGAAAACACTCAGGTAGAGCAGCATTCAAAGATGCGCTTTCAAAAATGGGTATAGAGATACAAGGCGATGCACTAAATAGTGCGTTTGCACGATTCAAAGAATTAGCTGATCGAAAAGTGCAACTTGGCGATGCGGATTTAGAAGCACTAGTTGCAGAAGAGGTCGGCAGTTCAATAGAGAATTCATATGAACTAGTGACGCTCGACGTTCAAGGAGGTAATGCCAACACTCCTAAAGCAGAAGTTGTTTTAGAATCAGATGGTGTGAAAATAAACGCAACGTCTGAAGGCGATGGCATGGTTGATGCTGCATGTACAGCAATAAAAAAAGCAACAGACATAGAGGGACGATTAACTGATTACACCGTGATGTCAGTCACAGGTGGTGTGGACGCGTTGGCAGATGTGGCGCTCTCATTCGAAAGCACAGATGGGCTGAAAGTATCAGGTCGGGGATTATCTACAGATGTTGTTGAAGCTTCAGCTAGAGCGTTTATTTCTGCATTGAACAAAGTTGTTCGAGTGCGAAACACAGGAGAAAACCCACAAGAAATAGACCGACCCGGTCATATTGGATAGTAAAGATTAGGATCAAAAGTTCTTATGTCAGGTAAAACATTAAGTCAGAAAGTTTGGGAAAGACACGTAGTCCACGGTGATGGAAGCGGTTCTGACCTGCTCTTTATCGACCTTCATCTTGTCCACGAAGTCACTTCGCCACAAGCTTTCGACGGTTTACGAATAGCAGGCCGAGAAGTGCTCCGTCCAGATTTAACAGTCGCGACTGAAGATCACAATGTTCCTACTGCGGAAATAGATAAACCTATAGCTGACCCGATTAGTCGTAAACAGATAGAAACTTTAAGAAACAACTGTTCTGAATTCGGTATACGTCTTTTCTCAATGGGAGACCAGGGTCAAGGAATTGTCCATGTCATAGGACCAGAAATGGGACTTACACTTCCTGGGATGACTGTCGTTTGCGGTGACAGTCATACAAGTACTCATGGGGCATTCGGAGCACTTGCATTTGGAATCGGCACAAGTGAAGTTGAACACGTTTTAGCAACACAAACACTTCCTCAAACAGAACCTGGAACTCTAGCAGTAACAGTAGATGGAAACCTTCCTGAAGGGACAACGGCAAAAGACGTGATTCTCGCGATCGTCGGAGAGTTAGGTACAGGTGGTGGCATAGGAAAAATAATTGAATATAGAGGTGAAGTGATCAGAAATCTTTCAATGGAAGGAAGGATGACTGTTTGCAATATGTCGATAGAGGCTGGGGCTAAAGCAGGATTAATTGCACCAGACGAAACGACTTTCGAATATTTAAAAGGTAGAACGTACAGTCCAGATGCCGATCAATGGGAAGAAGCAATAGAAGACTGGAAATCGTTGGCTACTGACGAAGACGCTAAATTCGATCAAGAAATAGTCCTAAACGGAAATGAAATTTCACCTCATGTGACTTGGGGAACTAACCCAGGGCAGGTCGCACCAATAAAAGGCCTAATCCCAGACCCTGAGCAATTCTCTGAACCTGCACAACAAGAATCAGCAAGAAGGGCACTCGAATATATGGGGATTACAGCAGGAACTAAAATTTCTGAAATTTCAGTAGACACAGTTTTTATTGGTTCTTGTACGAATAGTCGCATAGAGGATCTCAGGGAAGCCGCAAAAGTAGCGCAAGGTCAACAAGTCGCATCTGGAGTTAGAACTCTCGTAGTTCCGGGATCAGGCTCAGTTAAAGCCCAAGCAGAAGCTGAAGGGCTTCATGAAATCTTTCAAGAAGCCGGATTCGACTGGCGTGAGCCTGGCTGTTCCATGTGTCTTGCAATGAATCCAGACAAACTTAAAAAAGATGAACGTTGCGCCAGTACAAGCAATCGCAATTTTGAAGGACGTCAAGGTAGAGGGGGAAGAACACATTTGGTTTCCCCAGCAGTAGCAGCGGCAACAGCTATTACAGGGACTTTTGCTATACCTGAAGACCTAGACAGAAGAGAAGAGAAGTAGTTATGGAACCAGTAGAAATAGTGTTTGGCACAGCGCTTCCTTTAAGCCGCTCTGACGTAGACACGGACCAAATAATCCCAAGTGACTGGCTTAAGCGAGTAGAAAGAACGGGTTTCGATCGAGGGTTGTTCAGCGAGTGGCGGGATAACCCGTCTTTTGTGCTTAACGATGAACGTTTTAGAGAGGCAACAATCCTTGTAGCTGGACCAAATTTTGGAACCGGATCTTCTAGAGAACATGCAGTTTGGGCGATTCAGCAATACGGATTCAAAGCAGTTATTTCACCTCGTTTTGCAGATATTTTTCGGAACAACTGCACTAAAAACGGGCTTGTTCCAGTTGAAGTGTCAGACAAGATAGGTGAAGATTTACTCCAAGCAATAGAGGACAACCCAGAACTAATTTTGACTGTAGATGTGGCAAAACTGACTCTCGAAGTTCCTGATGCAAACATCTCGTGTAGTTTTCCTTTAGAAGAGAATGTGCAAGAGAGATTCTTGAAAGGTCTAGATGATATCGGTATCACCATGACACATGAAGAAGTGATTCACGAATACCAACAAAACAGACCAGCTTGGCTTCCTTCTATTAGTGTTTAAATAGACAACAAAAAGACAAAGTTAAAATATGAAAATCTTGAGCGTTCTAGTCCTGCTAATTTTACTTTCAACTAACTGTGCAAATGAGACTTCTAGTATCAGCACATCTGGCCATTCCTTAGATGCAACTCAAAACTATTCTTCGCCAACAAGTTCTTTAGAAAACACTGACTTAACAACAGTTCCGCAAGTGACAGTCAATGTAGAGACAATGGAACTGACGAGTGGTTTGATTCCTTTTAAAGCCTGCGAAGAACTACTTAGGTACTTTCAGGACGAAGCTTTAGAAAGAGTCGGACCATACGGACTTGAGGGAATGGGAATGGGCTGGGGACCGATGCCAGTAATGGCGTTTGAATCTTTTGCTTTTGAAGACTCAGGAGAAGTAATGAGAGCGGGTCCCGGAATTGATTTTTCAGAAACGAATGTTCAAGAAGCAGGAATAGATGAACCAGACTTTATAAAGACTAACGGCCAAATAATTGCCGTATTACAAGACAACACTTTGCACGTAATTGATCCGGAATCAGGCTCCTCTGACCCCTTAAGCTCTTTGCGCCTTGACGGACTCGGATGGGGAAGCGAAATGTTTCTTGAAGGCGAAAGAGTTTGGGTAATGGCACGAACTGACATGTATTCGTTGTCTCCACTAACGGCACGAATGATTCCCGAGGGCAGCTGGGAGCCGCATACGACCATTGTCGAAATAGACATTACAGATCCGACACAACCGATTCAAGTAGCTAGCATGGTTATTGAAGGAAGTTATGTAAGCGCCAGAGTGGTTAATGACATTGCCAGAATAGTTGTTTCTTCACCACCATCCGACCTTCCTTTTGTAACTCCTCAAGGCCCGTCAGCAGAAGAAGTCGCCTTAGCTGCAAACAAACAAGCAATAGTTGGAACCACAATTGAAAACTGGGTGCCTTCTTATGTGTATGAAAGTAAAGAAGGCAATGTGACGCAGGGCCAATTAGTTGACTGTAAACAAGTTTCACATCCATCAAAATTTTCGGGGTTTACCTCTCTTTCTGTTTTGGATGTTGAATTAACTTCTGACATGAAACCTCCTGCAGCCACGTCCGTCTTAACAGACGGAGAAACCGTGTATGCGAGCCCAGAAAACCTCTACATATCAACAACTGATTATCCAGAAATAGTTCCCTTTCCTGAAGAAAATTCTCAGAACATAGAAAAAGAATACTTAACCTCTATACACCAATTCACAATGAAGCTCGGAGAGAAAACCGAGTACAAAGCATCAATAGAGGTAAAAGGTCATTTGCTTAATCAATTTGCCATGTCGGAACATGCTGGAAATTTAAGAGTGGCTACCACGTTAGGAGCTCCATGGGGTTTCGATGAATCAAACGAGTCGGTTGTCACTGTCATAGAAATAAGTGATGAAGGTCTAACAGAGGTGGGACAAGTCGGAGGAATGGGCAAAGGTGAAAGAATCTTCGCAGTGAGATTCGTCGGAAACCTCGGTTACGTAGTGACTTTCCGGCAAACTGACCCTTTCTACACACTTGATCTAACGGATCCTAAAACACCAAAAGTGCGAGGCGAATTAAAGATCACTGGCTACAGCGGGTATCTCCATCCAATAGAAGAAAATTTGATTTTAGGAATAGGACAAGAAGCAACTGAAGAGGGAGCGACTACTGGAACGAAAGCAGCTCTTTATGATGTTGAGGATCTTGATAATCCAAAAGTGATTACTACCTGGTCGCCCGGAAGTGGAAGAAGTTCAGCCGAGTGGGATCATCATGCTTTCTTGTGGTGGCCGCCAGAAGGCATTGCGGTTCTACCTATTAGAGACTGGAGGAACGATAAAGCAGAGGCGGTCTTGCTGAAAATCGAAAATGGAGATTTAGAAGAGTTTGGACGCATCACTCACTCTGAGCGAGGTTCACCTCCGGATGCAAAACCAGAATTTATGATCCCGATTGAACGCTCACTTATAGTTGGAGGCGAAATCTGGACTTATTCCCGTGGCCAGCTTCAAGCAAATTTGATGGCCGACCTTTCAGTTAGTAAAAAAGTTCAACTTCCAATTTTAGGAATGGAATTGATACCGGGGCCACTTACAACTACAGAGATGGAATGGCTACTACCAACTCCAACGAGTATGCCTGTCGATTAACAAGATTTGACTTAGAAAGTTTGTTAAGAAATATATTTTGCTTTTTCAATCAGAGAAAAAATTCCTTTTAAATCCAAGTGCCCCATATGGGTAAGAACATTGCCTCCAGAAGTCACCACTGCGAAAGCCGGTTGGTTGATAACACCAAATTTTCTCCAGACTTCACCCTGGTCGGCAATATTCGTAAAATTTAAACCCCACTCTAAAACTCTTCTCTGTCCGAGTTCAGAGTCGAGGATCGCTCCAACTCCTACAACTTTCACTGAATTATTCGCTGCAACGACCGTTGGAGCTTCTCTACGGCATGTAGTTCAATTCGGTGACCAAAACCATAAAAGTATGTCTTGTCCAAAATCATTTTCTGATTCAGAAAAACTATCTGTTGAATTGGAATCGCTTCGATTTAACCAGAGGTCAGAGCCGTTAACAAGGTCGCCGTCGGTAGTAAGAGCAACAAAATCCAACTCCGAAGGGATTTCAATTTCCACAACTGTGGTAGTTGAAGGCAGTTCAGTAACCACAGGCATGCTAGAAGTAGTAGGAGTTCCAGACTCACCCACGATTGAACTTGAACAACTAGAAATGAGCATAGAGAGCCCAAATATCAAATAAAAACGACGCACGGAACAACTTTACGTCGGATACCGTCAAAACAAGTGAGCACAAGGCGTTTAATTATTTCAGCACTTTTATGCGGACTGGCAATCCTCCTTGCCTTCGCTATTCAAGTGCTTTTGGCTTGAAAGAAACAAAAAAGACGTGAAACAATTCAATAACTAAGAAGTGAACATATGACAAAAAATTATGACCTAGTAGTAATCGGTGGTGGGCCTGCTGGTTACGCCGCGGCGCTATATGGTTCAGCTGCTGGTCTTAAAGTAGCCATCATAGAGGAAAATAAAATCGGAGGAACTTGTCTTCACGTCGGTTGCATACCAGCGAAAGAACTATTAGAGACAGCTTCAGTTCTCAGGTCAGTGCGCCAAGCGAAAGACTTTGGAATCGAAACATCACAAGAGCCAGTTGTTAATTTATCGATAAGCCAGAATCGTAAACAAACGATAATAGATCAACTATTCACTGGTTTAAATTCCTTACTTGCGGGAAGAGAAGTAACAATTTATTCAGGTACCGGACTATTGGGACCTGATCGAAAAATAGAAATCCAACAAAATGGCGAAACGGAAATAATTCAAGGAACAAACGTGCTTTTAGCGACGGGTTCGACACCACGGACAATCCAAGGGTTTGAAATAGATGGAAAAACTGTGATGACAAGCGATGAATTCCTATCCATCGAAGAGATACCTGATCGAGTTGCAGTAATTGGAGGTGGCGCCATCGGTTGCGAATTTGCTTCGCTTCTCAATGATTTAGGTTCGTCAGTCACATTACTCGAGAGCCTTGACGAAATACTTCCAGGATGCGACAAAGACGTATCTACCGCAGTAAGAAGATCATTCATAAAAAAAGGAATTGATATCCAAACCGGAGTGCAAGTGGAAGGACATGAAGGAGACACTGAGAAAACAACAGTTAGTTGGTCTGATAAAGGAGAAGCAAATCAACGAGAAGTTGACTTGGTCGTCGTAGCTGTAGGTCGTAAACCAAATGGACACACGGCGGGATTACAGGACACCGAAGTAGTAGTTGATGAAAAAGGTTTCATAGAGGTCGATGAGAAATTAAGAACCAAAGAACAAGGCGTATGGGCAGCAGGAGACGTTATTAATACTCCACAATTGGCACACGTTGGGTTCGCTGAAGGCATTTTCGTGGTCAAAGAAATCTTAGAGGAATCTCCGGTAGAAATTGATCCCTCAACTGTCCCTTGGTGCATCTATTGCGATCCTGAAGTTGCTTTCGCTGGTTTGACCGAAGAATCAGCAAAAGCTGCTGGCTATAAGGTGACGATTTCAAAACACCGTTACTCAGGAAATGGGAGAGCGATGATAATTGGAGAAACAGAAGGTTTAGTAAAAGTAGTAGCAGAGGCAGATGAATCAGGTAAAGCAGGTCGAATTCTAGGAGTTCATATGGCAGGACCATTGGTCACCGAACAACTAGGTCAGGCGTATTTGGCTGTCAATCTCGAGGCCACAGTTGATGAAGTTGCAAACCACATCCAAGCCCACCCTACTTTGAGCGAACTCTTTGGTGAAACTGTAATGTCACTTACAGGCCGATCCCTTCACGGTTAAAATGACAAAGTCAACTGTGACTCCAGAAGAAAAAGAACTTCAGATCAGATGGATGGGAAAAGTTCGTTACCGAGATGCGCTTGCTGTACAACAAGCAATAAACAAATATGAACGTGGAGACTACCTTTTACTACTTGAACATCACCCTGTTTACACAATGGGCATAAGAGCTTCTTTGGAGAATTTAAAGACAGATCCAGAAATCATCGGAGCTGAACTAGAAGAGGCAAACAGAGGCGGGGACATCACTTTTCACGGGCCAGGCCAGTTGGTTGGATATCCCTTACTCAAATTAGAGGGCAAACGCGGAGGAGGTATGGCTGATACAGCAGCGTACGTTCACGAGATTGAAAATCTTCTTATAGAAACATGTAAAGATCTTGGTATTGAAGACACGGGGAGAATTGAAAGATATCCAGGTGTTTGGGTGAACCCCAATGGGTCAGAACCCAGAAAGATTGCAGCGATCGGAGTGAGACTAAACAAGGCTCGAACGATGCATGGCTTTGCGCTGAATGTCAACCCTGATATGACTTTCTATGACCACATTGTTCCTTGTGGGATAACAGAATACGGGGTCACTTCTTTAGAAAAAGAAGGAATAGATGCAACGATGAAAGAAGTTGTTGACCTCATATCTGAAAAAGCTGAAAAATTATGGAGCCAAAAAAAAGCTATTCGAGCAGATGTTCTTTGGGGTCATGAAACGAATGGAGATAAAACACTTACCCAAATAGATATAGATCAGACTGGGAAACGTCGAAAGCCAGAATGGATGAAAGTGAAATTAGAAACAGGTCCAGAATTTAGACGTTTGAAAAAACTCATGGAAGAAAAACAATTAGTAACGGTATGTGAAGAGGCAGGATGCCCGAATATTTTTGATTGCTGGAATGATGGTACAGCGACCTTCATGATAGGCGGAGAACGTTGTACGCGAGCTTGCGGTTTTTGCCTAGTCGATACCAGAAAACCAAATCCTTTAGATATTCATGAGCCGCGAAGAGTTGCTGCGGCGGTTTCAGAAATGGGTCTGAGACACGCGGTTGTGACATCTGTAGCTAGGGACGACCTGAAAGATGGGGGAGCAGAACATTTTGCGACAACAGTAAATATGATTCGTGAAACAAATCCAGAAACAAAGATTGAAGTTCTCATCCCAGACTTCAAAGGAAACCCAGAATCTCTCAAAACTATTTTCGAAGTTAGACCTGACGTTTTGAATCACAATATTGAAACTGTTCCACGTCTTCAGAGACAAGTTAGACCATCAGCAGGGTACGCGCGAAGTCTTTCAGTGTTAGCGAGAGCTAATAAAGCAAACCTCATAACCAAAACATCGTTGATAGTCGGTTTAGGTGAACAGGAATCAGAAATAGACGAATGTTTAGTAGATCTGGCAGCTATTGGTTGCGACATTGTGACTATCGGACAGTACCTGAGACCATCGCCGCAACACTTGCCTGTAAAAGAATGGGTGAATCCGAGTGCATTCAAACGATGGAAGAAAATAGGAGAAAATCTTGGAATTTCACATGTTGAAGCAAGCCCTTTAACTCGGTCCAGCTACCACGCCCGGCAGGCCTTGGAATCTACAAGTAGCATGGCTGTAAGTATTGGGCGCCCACAGCTAGTTCTCGCAGATAACTAGAAAAATAAATGATTAGCCTTGATGCCACTACGGTTCTTTTGCAATGGGCGGTTGGAGGCCTGTTATTTCTTTGGGTCACCTGCCGTCACAGACAAGTAGGAATAGGTTACGGATGGTTATTGCGTATTACATACATGGTCATGTTGGTTTCAGCTTTCGTAGTCGCATTCTTGACCGAAGTAGTAATAGAACGAGAAATACTCATTATGGGAGTAGTAGCAGCCACAACAGTCCCACTACTTAATTCTTATATAAAAAGAAAAGAAGAAAACAAATATCTAAATCCAAACTTAGATCTTGTTGCCCCAATACTAGGTATAGCTGCCTTAGTGGTAGCAGCACTCGACGCTGGTGGTCCTCCAGCGTTAGCGATAGCAAGAATACTTGTAGGGGCAATTTTTCTAGGTGTCGTGAGTGACGCAATGCTTCTTGGACACTGGTATCTAGTTCAACCAGGCTTGACTAGAGCTCCGCTTTTAGAATTAGTAAGACTAATAGGAATAATTTGGCCATTTGAGCTGGCTGTACTTCTATACCCAACAGGGATGCTCTCAGTAATTAATGGAAGTATCGATGACGGTTACGGGGGTCTTCTAGGCTGGTTTTGGCTTGCCTGCACTCTTATGACAATTGTTCTAGTTTTCGTAACACGTGCAGCGTTAAAAGAAAGACAATATTCTGCAGTCATGGCAGCAACCGGCTTGTTATACCTGGCAATATTGACAGGATTTGGAATGGATCTAGTAGCAAGAGCAACACTTGCTTAAAATAGAAATCTGCTCGATGGTCTAAGCATGCTGCCGTTAGGATTATTTAAATGAAGGTATATACACGACGAGGAGATGACGGCTCTACAGATCTGCTGTACGGAGGACGCGTTTCAAAAAATGACTCCCAACCCGAAGTTTACGGAGATGTAGATGAAACACAGGCATTTATCGGCTTAGCAAGAGCAGCAGCAGGTGAAGAACTTTCAACCCTCTTACTGAAGATTGAACGTGAGCTTTGGACACTAATGGCAGAACTGGCTTGCAACCCAGAGAAAATCGACAACCTTGATGAAAACAGTCGCGTTACTAAAGAAATGGTCGAAGGTCTTGAAGGCATGATAGATGAACTCAGCGAAAAGTTTGAAATGCCAAAAGAATTCGTAGTTCCTGGCGAAGACGAAGTATCAGCGAGATTGGACGTTGCAAGAACTGTATGTCGTCGGGCAGAAAGATCAGCAGTTGGACTTGCGCTTGAAAACTCACACGTAGTTCCATATCTGAATCGTCTTTCAGATCTTCTTTGGAGCGCTGCACGTTGGCAAGAAGGCGAATCTGTAACAACAAAATCTGTTCCAGCATCTGAATAAAACTTTTAATTAGGAGGAAACATGACAATAAGCTTTACGACCGCCAAACGGTTACCAGCAAATACGGCAGTAGTCGCTCATGGAATCAATTCGGACAAATTGAATACGCTCCCAAAAGGTCTTAATCCGACAGAACTCAAAAAACTTGGCTTTAAGGGCGAATTAGGTCAAGTCCAACTACTTCCTTCAGGAAACAAACTGATAGCAGCCGTAGGTCTCGGAGAGTCAAATGAAATAAGTCCAACAAGATTAAGGAATGCTGCTGCAGCTCTTGCAAGGGCAACACGTCGACATAGTTCAGTAGCGACAGACCTGGTCTCGAAATCAGATCTTGAAACTACTCAAGCTATTCAGTCAGTAGTGGAAGGAATGGCTTTAGCTCTTTACAAATTCGATTACAAATCATCTTCAACAAAGAATAAAGAAGATGAATCTTTAAAAAAAGTGGTACTTGCTGGCAGCACATCATCCGCAGCTAACTCTGCAATCACGAAAGCTACTGCTGTTGTTGAAGGAGTCGTATTAGCTCGCGATTTGGTAAACGAACCTGGAGGGAGTCTTACCCCTCAAGTATTTGCCCGCAAAGTTGCACGTATGGCAAAAGAAAAAGGACTTACAGCAAAAGTCATGGATGAAGCCGCTATCAAAAAAGCAGGCTTAGGAGGTCTCCTAGGAGTAAATCGAGGTTCTGACAATCCACCAAGATTCGTAGAATTGACTTACCGGCCGAAAGGCAAAGCAAAAGCAACCTTAGCTCTAGTAGGTAAAGGGGTTACTTTTGACTCCGGCGGACTCTCGATCAAACCATGGCAAGGCATGTCTGAAATGAAAACAGATATGGGAGGAGCTGCTGCCGTAACTGGAGCAATGTCCGCACTTTCTTCTTTAGCTCCCAAAATAAGGGTCAAAGGCTATTTGCCTATGACTGACAACATGCTTGGAGGAGACGCGACAAGGCCAGGAGACGTCTTAAAAATTCGAAACGGTAAAACAATCGAAGTCATAAACACTGATGCAGAAGGGCGACTCATACTCGCCGACGCACTTTCTTTGGCGAGCGAAACTAAACCCGACGCAATAGTAGATTTGGCCACATTAACAGGAGCCTGCGTGGTTGCACTTGGCTCCGACATTGCAGGATTAATGGGTAAAAATGAAGCATTCTTAGATCAAGTTGAAAAAGCAGCTGAAGACGCCGGCGAGAAAGTTTGGCAACTACCGCTTCCAGACGAATATAGGGATCTTTACAAGTCTCCTATTGCTGACATGAAAAATATAAGCGCAGGAGGGTATGGAGGAGCGATTACTGCTGGACTGATACTTTCAGAGTTTGTCGCCGAAGGAATCCCATGGGCTCACTTAGATATAGCAGGACCGGCTCGAGCTGACAAAGACAGTGCAGAACTTGTAGAAGGTGGTACGGGTTTTGGAGTTAGAACTCTTATCAAACTAATTCAGTCTTTCGAATCTCCGAAATCTGAATAAAGACTTCAACAAGAATGACCGAGTCGTTACAGCAAGCAAAAGACCTAGTTGATCAAGCAACCAAAATAACTGTTCTCACTGGAGCTGGGATATCAACCGACAGCGGAATACCTGATTTTCGAGGCCCAAATGGGATATGGACAAAAAATCCTGAAGCTGAAAAAGCATCAAATATTCACTATTACAGAACCGATCCAGAAATTCGTAAAAGAAATTGGACGCTGAGAGCTTCAGGTGAACTTTGGCCGAATGTAACTCCTAATGATGGGCATCGAGCTTTAGCACATCTCGAAAAAAGAGGTCTTCTACACATACTGGTCACGCAGAATGTTGACGGTCTTCACCAAATGGCTGGGAACGACCCTGATCGGGTGGTTGAGATACACGGCACGGTCAAAGAAGCAATGTGTCTTGAATGCGACTGGCGAGATGATATTGAAATAGTTCTTAAAAGAGTCCGAGAAGGTGACGTTGACCCACATTGCTCATGTGGAGGGTTACTCAAATCGGCAACAGTCAGTTTCGGTCAAAATCTTTTCCCTGGAGATATAGACAAAATGTTTGAAGCTTCCTTATCATGCGATCTTTTGCTAGCAGTTGGTACCAGTCTTCAGGTCTTCCCTGTAGCTGAGATGCTTCCCACAGCAGTAAATAATGGGGTCAAAGCAGTGATAGTAAATGGAGAGTCAACAACTATGGATCAACTAGCAGAAGTGGTAGTAAAAGGTGAAATAAGCAAAGTTTTACCGGAAATAGTTGCACTTTAGAAGAAACTAAAGTGCCAAATATTGACAAGATTCATAGAATTTTAGAGTGTCAACATTCCAAGAACTTTTAGCACAGGCGAAAAGTCTGATTAATGAAACAGATCCTTCAGGATCTGAGACTCTTATCACTGAAGGGTGGGTTGTCCTCGACGTTCGAGAAGTCGAAGAATACGACCAAGGAGTAATACCGGAATCTATTTTGATACCACAAGGAAAAATTGAAGAAACCATAGAAGAACGCATACCAAACCATGATCAACCAATAATCGCAATGTGTGCCGGAGGTGTAAGATCAGCCTTCGCTGCAGTCACATTGGATGAACTTGGTTACACAAACGTGGTGTCTATGGATGGTGGCTTCAATCTCTGGAAACAACAAGGGCGCAGTTGGGTGTCATCACAGATCTTAAAGCCGGAGCAACGCAACCGTTATGAAAGACACGTTTCTCTCCCGGAAATCGGAGAAAAAGGCCAACAAAAACTCCTGGATTCTCGAGTTGTAATAATCGGTGCAGGTGGTCTCGGTTCGCCAGCAGCGCTTTACCTTGCCGCAGCGGGGGTAGGAACTATAGGTGTTGTCGACATGGATACTGTTGAAGAGTCGAATCTTCAGCGGCAAATTTTACACAGCACAGAAACAATTGGTGAAAATAAAGTTGATTCAGCTGAAAAAACACTTTCAACACTCAACCCTGACGTAAACGTCATTACATATAACACACGTTTAAATAAAGATAATGCGATTGAGATAGTTGAAAATTATGACGTGGTTATAGATGGGACTGACAACTTTGAAACTCGATACCTAATCAATGATGTGTCAGTCAAAACAGGAATACCTGTTGTGCATGGGTCCATATTTCAGTATGAAGGTCAAATAACAGTCTTTGATCCAAAAAATGGACCCACCTATAGAGATATTTTCCCTGAACCTCCAGAAAATGGAACAGCTCCCAATTGCACGGAAGCAGGAGTGCTAGGAGTGCTGCCAGGGATAGTTGGATCTATCCAAGCATTAGAAACAATAAAACTAATTCTGGAGATCGGAGAAGGACTCTCAGGCCGACTGATTGTCTTCGATGCTTTAGAAATGTCCTTTCATGAATACAAAATTGATCGAGATCCTGAAAACCAGATCACTTGGAAAAATCGAGATCAGATTCAACTTGAAGGAAACGAAGAAACCTGTCAAACAAGTTCATCACAGTCTCCAGAAACCTGATGCAACTAAAGATAGTCAGTTGACTGTCAGAAAATTTTGAGTTTTATTAATTACGGTCGTACGATATGACCCTTACTGTAGAAAGTTCATCAATGTCAGAGATTGCAATAGTTGGAACAGGCTATGTGGGTTTAACGGCGGGAGCTTGCTTTGCCCATCTTGGGCATCGAGTTGTCTGCTACGACATCGATAAAGAAAAAATAGACAAACTTTCAACTGGGGAAATACCCATTGTAGAGAAAGGTCTTGAAACGCTCGTTAAGGAAGGGTTGAAAGAGAACAAACTTTCTTTTACTAATAACCCTCAAGAGGCGGTGTCTGAATGCAATGTAGTTTTTCTTTGTGTTCCAACGCCCCAACAGGCTGATGGTACTACAGACACTTCGATGGTTGATTCTGCAGTTAGTTTAATAGCACAGTTTTTACCTGAAAATTCGGTTTTAGTGAACAAGTCGACAGTTCCAGTCGGGTCAGCTCAAAAAGTATTTGAAAAGCTTAACAGGCCAGACATAGCGGTTGTTTCAAATCCTGAGTTCCTCAGAGAAGGAACATCTGCTGATGATTTCCTTCAACCTGAAAGAATAATTATCGGTTCAGAGAAACCAGATGCGGCTCAAATAGTCGCAGGATTATATGAAAAAGTCGAAGCACCATTATTAATAACCGATCCAATTTCAGCCGAAACAATCAAATACAGCGCAAACGCATTTCTCGTAACAAAACTTTCCTTCATTAATTCAATAGCTGCAGTTTGTGAAGGTGTCGGTGCTGATATTGCTGATGTAATAAAAGGAATTGGTTACGACTCCAGAATCGGTGAAAAATATATGAGACCGGGACCCGGCTGGGGAGGTAGTTGTTTTCCCAAAGACACAAAGTCGCTCATACATATGGCCGGGCAAGCGGGTTACGACTTTAGGTTTCTCGATACCGCAGTAGCTGTCAATGAAGAACAGTTCGATCGTGTTGTGAAAAAAATATCTAATGCTGTTGGAGGGGATTTAAAAGGAAAAACAGTCGCAGTGTTGGGACTCACATTTAAAGCCGGAACTGATGATTTGCGAGATTCACCTTCGTTAGCAGTAATAAAAAGACTTCAAGCAGAAGGTGCCATAATCAATGCACATGATCCAACTGTGCGGGAACATAAAGAAGGAATACCTGCACAGGTAGCGATTTTAAAAGAACCACTTGAAGCTTGTGAGAACGCAGATGCAGTTGTGCTCCTGACAGACTGGGAAGAATATAAAACTCTCAATCCTGATGAAGTCATAGAGCGCTTAGCGAATCCAAATTTGATTGACACGCGAAATGTTTTCGATCCTAAGGAATGGGAAGATAGAGGTTTCACCTATCAAGGAATCGGCCGTTGAAACTATTTATAAGTCAACTCTAGAAAAAGAAAACATTTGAAAATTTTCGACAGACTTCCTTTTGGAACGACGACAGTAGGTTTAGGACTCCTGATCAACGGGGTTTCTGCTTACATCTTCATTTCTGTTGCCTCGAGAGATCTTGGAGCTGAAATGTACACACCCTTAGGGATGCTCTGGGCTTTGAGTTTTCTTCTCGGACCAGGAATTTTCCAACCATTAGAACAACAAACTGCACGTAGTATCGCAAGCCGTTCAGGTAGAGAGATAATTCCTGTCGCTAAAGCAGCATCAATAATTGGAGGTTCGGTAACCCTACTGCTGATTATTCTCGCTCTGTCTTTTAATTCATGGCTTACCGAAAGCATCTTTAGCGGCGAAAGTAGTTTATTGATCGCAATCATCTTGGTGGTCGTAGGTCTGGGTTCAGCTCATCTGGTAAAAGGTGTTCTTGCAGGAGCTGGCCGTTTCAAAAACTATGCACAATATCTGGTGGGAGAAGGTTTAGGTCGATTAGTAGCGACTGCTGTGCTAGCGATCTTTGCTTCAGGCGAAGTTTGGATGTACGGGCTGGCTTTGGGGCTTTCGCCTTTCATCGGAATCTCATTTGCTCTTATCCGGCAAAACGATTTGATTAGACATGGCCCCCCAGTTAGAGCAAGAGAAATTTCAAGTTCGTTAGGAATTCTTCTATTGGCGTCACTGGCAACCGCGATGGTTCTAAATGTAAGTCCACTAGCCGTAGAACTGTTGGCCGGAACAGGTCAGAAAGAAGAACCCGGAAAGTTTCTTAATGCATTGCTAATAGCGAGGATCCCTTTGTTCTTCTTTCAAGCTATTCAAGCAGCGCTACTTCCAAGACTTTCGCAATTAGTGGCATCTAATAATTATGAGAAATTTAAGCATGAACTAATGAGGCTTCTTAGTTTCGTGACAGTATTTGGAGTTTGTTTCATCTTTTTAATGGCTGTTGCAGGTCAATGGGTGACGCGAATAGCTTTTGGTTCTGAGTATGAAATTTCCAACCGAAATATGCTTCTTTTAGCTATTTCCAGTGTTGGACTCATGTATGCACTGTCAATCACACAAGGGTTACTGGCTTTTCATCGACAAGGGCTTTCCGCGACAGCTTGGATTGTCGGTATCGCAACGTTTCCTGTAACAGCCGCTTTTGGTAATGATCTTTTCTTACGAGTTGAAATCGCACTCATTTGTACTGTGCTTATCACCACTGTGCTTTTAGGGTTTTTTATCATTAAAAGTTACAAAACCTGGATGGTAAATAAAATTTAAATATTCTAAGGCTCCACTAGTACGACTGTTGTTGCTTCTACAATCCGAAGTGCGGATAGCAAGGCAACCTGAGCATGATTTCAGAAGATCTAGAAAACTTTGAAAGACCGACTGGCGTTCTGTTAAAAAGGCGCCAGAAATTCAGGGCTTTGCTTACAGTTATGGCATTGTTTACAGCCTCCATCGTGTCAATTCCAAATGCGAATGCTGATATTCGAGTCACAGTTCAAGCAGGTGACAGCTTGTCATTAATAGCGCTCGAATACGGTGTGTCAACCCAGTCAATAATGAACGCGAATGGTATAAGCAACCCAGATCTTCTTTTTATGGGACAGGAGTTAATCATTCCAGGTGTGACTCAAACAGTTAGTACAGTTTCTGTGGTCGTAACAGTCGAATGGGGTGACAGCCTTTCAGGCATAGCAGAGGATTACGGTGTTTCAGTTGCTTCTTTAATGGAAGCTAACGGAATCACGAATGCCAATTCGATCTTCGCAGGACAAGAATTGACAGTACCTGGAGTATCTGGACCTTTACAGCCTGCAGGGCCAGTTATTGTCACAGTGGTATCCGGAGACACTCTTTCTGAAATCGCTTCAAAATACGGCGTTGGACTTTCCGTGTTGATGAATGAAAATGGTATAACAAAACCAGATTCAATCTACATTGGTCAAAAAATACGAATACCTGGGACTGGAGCAGCACCTACAACGACGCTCCCCCCAATAAGAATCACCGTGAAGTCAGGAGACACTCTCTCGGTAATTGCAGACACTTATGGTGTCAAAGTTTCATCAATAGTTTCTGCAAATGGTCTTCCCAATGCCAATTACCTTTCAGTAGGCCAAGAGCTGATTATCCCCGGCGTATATGGAACAGCAGCATCACCTCAATATTCGACTAATTACGGTCCGGTGGTAGTGGACGGAAGAGGTTGGGGGCACGGAAGGGGCATGGGACAGTATGGATCCCTTGGATATGCAATTGACGAGGGGTGGGGAAGAGATCAAATACTTAATCATTATTACGGTGGTACCACAGCTGGAACAGTGGCTAATGAAGAAATAGGTGTCAGATTACTTAGCCATGATGGGGAACCCACAACGGTTTATGTTGAAAGCGCCCTTCTGGCAATTGGAGGGGAGACCGGAAATTGGACTCAACTAAATGGTAAAGCAGTAAAGGTAACCCTCGAAGGTGATTCTGATCGTTACCGGGTGGCCACCGGACAATCATGTGCAGGACCATTCACTAACACAGGAATTGTTATTTCAAGCCCCATAGTGAGAATAAGGGCAGCGCATATGGCACCTCCAGGCGCCACGACAACTACTACAACAACTACAACAACTACGACAACTACGACAACTACGACAACTACAACTCTGCCGGGAGCGACATCGACAACAATTACACCTACCACTACAACAACGATGCCACCAACGACGACTACACCACCGACCACAACAATTCCTCAAGCGGGTTCAGTATTTCAGGTGCTCGACACAACTGATGCGGATCTTGATTGGACACTTCAAGTTTGCGAAGGTTCAAACAAATCTTCGTGGTACCGAGGGGAAATAAGAGCAGCTAGAGCTGGTGGAAATCAAAGAACCGTTAATTGGTTACCAATCGAACAATACTTACGTTCAGTAGTCCCACGCGAAATGCCACCAGAATGGGCAGATATGGGAGGTGGCGCCGGAATCGCAGCATTAGAAGTCCAATCTGTAGCTGCACGTTCGTACGCGTTAGCCGAAAAACGTTATGCCTATGCGAAAACATGCGACACCATCAGATGTCAAGTCTATGAAGGAAGAAGAAGTCGTTCCGGAAATAGTTCATGGTCAAATGAAGATCCCAGATCAGACATTGCTATAAGAAACACAACAGGAATGGTTAGATACCAAGATGGAGAAATAGCTAGAACCGAATTTTCTGCATCAACAGGAGGTCACACAATAACCGCAGATTTTCCAGGTGTTCCCGATGCCGGAGATGATGTATCAATCAACCCTGTACACAAATGGACGAAAGAAATAACCGTAAATGATGTAATCTCAAGATTCGGTTTAACACCACTTTATGAAATAGAAGTGATTACACGCGATGGGTTTGGTGATGATGGTGGAAGGGCAGAGGAAATAGAATTTAGAGCGCGAGACGGACAACGTTTCGTGATTACAGGCAATCGCTTCAGAAGAGAATTTGGACTTAAGTCAAACTGGTATGGGATCAACTATGGTCCACCCGAAGCGGCAACTCAATTCCCAGAAGAAAGACTTGATGAATACAGAGTTACCACTGGTTATACGGAAGAAGAATGGGAGTCGTTGCTAGATTCAGCAGATCACTTAGAAATGACACCAAATGAATTCCAACTTTCCGCAGTATGGGCAGTTGCGTTCCTATTGAATCTTTCGTCCAGTGGAAACGACTCTAAGCCGCTAACAGAACCTCCCTTAATTGGTGGTGTTCACAGTGTTGAAACTGCCTACAAGGCTGCCGTAGAAGATCAGAAAGCTCTTGAGCAGATAGCAGAAGTATTTGCTGTAAGTGGAGGTCAGGCTCAAAAAGCGGCTGTAACAATACTCGTTTTCCTTGTTCAAATAGCAAAGGCTGCAGGCCGTTAAATTCCCGTAGTTACTTAATGCTCTCAGGGAAGGTACCCTCCGGTGATGAAAGGTCTTATCTTGGCAGGGGGAAGTGGGCGAAGGTTACGACCAATAACGCATAAAACAGCGAAACAATTGGTACCAATAGCCAACAAACCAATACTCCACTATGTGATTGAAGATTTAGTAGGGGTTGGGATCACAGACTTAGGGATAGTTGTAGGGGATACAGGGAAAGAAATTGAGAAATCTGTTGGAGACGGTTCCCAATGGAACGCAGATATAACTTACATACGCCAAGAAGAACCACTGGGGTTAGCTCATGCTGTCTTAATCTCTGAGTCATTTTTAGGGCAGGAAAAGTTCGTTATGTACCTTGGTGACAACATGTTTGAAGACTCTCTGCATGAGGTAGTTGAAGATTTCGAAAAGTCTTCAACAAATGCACGACTGCTTTTAGCAAAGGTTGACAATCCGCAAGCTTTTGGAGTGGCCGAAGTTGACGAACAAGGAGCGATCAAAGGTCTGGTGGAGAAACCTGAAAATCCTAAATCAGACTTAGCACTTGTAGGTGTTTATCTTTTCGATCCGACAATTCACCGTGCAGTGAAAGCCATTGAACCTTCCGACAGGGGAGAATTGGAAATTACTGACGCAATCCAATGGATGATTGATGAAGAGAGCAACATAGAACACAGAACATTAAAAGGCTGGTGGATAGATACAGGAAAGAAAGACCCCTTACTGCTTTGCAATGAACTAATCCTGGGAAAAATAGAAACACTTCTTCTAAGTCAGATAGATGAGACGGTAACACTAAAAGGGGAGATAGTTGCAGGGGAAAACGTTGAAATAATAGATTCGAATATTCAAGGGCCAGTAGTAATTGGATCTGGAGTAAGAATAGAAAGAAGTGACATTGGGCCTTACGTCTCAATAGGAGATGATTGCAAAATAGAAGACTCATCTGTGGAAAGCTCAGTACTTATGGAAAAAAGTTATGTAAGCGGAGTAATGCATTTGACCAAATCAGTTTTAGGAAGAGAAGTTGAAATTGACGGCAAGGAAACAGAGTTTCAAGAGTCAACTTCTGTAATGCTCGGTGATAGAACAAAAGTGAACCTTAAAAATGGCTGAAATTCAGAAATCGGAAATTATAAACGGGGTAATTGTTGTTAAACCTCAAATATATGAAGATGAACGTGGATATTTTTTAGAAACAT
>MPLX02072589.1_pt1 | contig 92793 bp, 88 predicted proteins | sample 1617341 | NCBI WGS metagenome assembly MPLX02 (sample SAMN05944804, study PRJNA350692) | marine metagenome | biome: marine; feature: ODZ; material: water; isolation source: 120 m water sample filtered on 0.2 um supor filter | place: Pacific Ocean | collected 2012-04-08 | depth 120m m | reverse complement strand
TTCCTTCACGCGGCATGGCTGCGTCAGAGTTGCCTCCATTGCGCAATATTCCTTACTGCTGCCTCCCGTAGGAGTCTGGGCCGTGTCTCAGTCCCAGTGTGGCTGATCGTCCTCTCAGACCAGCTACCCGTCGTTGCCTTGGTGAGCCGTTACCTCACCAACTAGCTGATAGGCCGCGAGACCCTCCCGAAGCGCCGGAGCATTTCCTCATCAGATCATGCGATCCGATGGGGGTATCCGGTATTAGCCCGAGTTTCCTCGGGTTGTTCCAGTCTTCGGGGCAGGTTTCTCACGTGTTACTCACCCGTTCGCCACTCACTATATGACCCGAAGGTCGAGTTCGTTCGACTTGCATGTGTTAGGCCCGCCGCCAGCGTTCGTCCTGAGCCAGGATCAAACTCTCCGTCAAAATCTCAGTTCCACTCTCAAAGAGAATGAAACCTTGAAATCATGGTGCGATGCCGCCGAAGCGACACCTGCGAGTTTGCGGTCAAAAGGGACACCAATCCCAATCGACCAGGCACAGGTACAAGGTGTCTGACTTAGTCAAACACCGTTGTCCGTCAGTGCTTAATTTATTTCATTGAATTGTTTAGGTTCATCCACGGCGACTCGCGATCGCTTATGTGGACGACCCGCACTGGCTTTAATTCGTCCTCTATCCCGTTTTCAAGGAGCACCTGATGACCATCAGTCATCTGGCAGACAACCAGAAACAAAATTTCATAGCTGTTTAATGCCCTAAGTTGCTCTTGAAGGGCTTTCGCTTGAATCGAGAGCAACCCACCCACGTTAAGCGCGCTCGATGAAAAGATCAAGAACTTGCGGGCAGATAGACGCTATCCGCTGGAGAGTGCTGATCCACCATATTCAGAGGACTACTTTAAATAATTGTTTAGTTAAACAATTACGAGTAAATGGCGATTTTTTTTACCTTTTTGAATTAAGACATAATCACCGTTTAAAAGCAGGTCATTGGGTAATGAAACAGCATCCGTGGCCTGCCTGTCTCCATTCACCGAGATTCCTCCAGCTGCAATTGTCCGGCGTGCATCGCCTCTGGAGCTACATAAACCACTCAAAACCAAAACATCTATCAGCGATTCTTCCCCCTGCTTAAGGTCAGATGCTCTTACTTCTGTTTCAGGGACTATCCCTCTAAGCGCTTCTAATGAATCCTCTGAATTTGATTTACTTCCAAAGAGACCCTGAGTGGCTAATAGTGCCTGTTCTGCCTCTTCATCACCGTGGACTAAGCGACAGACTTCGGTTGCCAAACGCTGTTGTGCACTTCGGTCTTCTGGAGACTTGCGATGATCCAGCATTAACTCAGAAATCTCCGACACAGAAACAAGGGTTAGTTGTAGAAGTAATTTTTCAACATCCCTGTCATCAACATTTATCAAATATTGGTGCAACTCATAAGGTAAAGTTCGTTTCGAGTCAAGCCACACAGTACCTTCAGCTGTTTTACCGAATTTTGCTCCATCTGATCTGGTAACTAAAGGGACAGTAAGACCGTAAGCAATTGCAGAACTCCGCCTTCTGATCATGTCGATTCCAGCGGTTATATTCCCCCACTGATCCGAACCACCTATCTGCATTTCACATTCATGATTCTTATGCAACTCAAAGAAATCGTTTGCCTGAAGAAGCATGTAGCTGAACTCTGTAAATGACAGTCCTTGTTCACTTGCCAGTCGTGTTTTAACTGATTCTTTTGAAAGCATTGTCCCTACCGTCACGTGCTTTCCGACGTCCCTTAGAAAGTCAAGAACATTTACTTCGACTGTCCATTCTCGATTATCTACGAGTAAAGCTGCTATTCCTTTTTTCTTTGACTCAGCATCGAAACTCAGAAATGACTCCAGCTGTGCGGCAACAGCTGCGACATTCGAACTCAGTTCATTTTGATCTAACAGATTTCTTTCTTCAGATCTACCACTTGGATCACCCACCATCCCAGTAGCCCCTCCAGCTAGTGCAATAGGACGGTGTCCCGCATCTTGAAAACGTCTCAAAGTCAACAGTGGCACTAAGTGTCCGAGATGAAGACTGTCTGCTGTTGGATCAAACCCACAATAGAGAGTAATAGGTCCTTGTTCTAACCTCTCTTGGAGTGCAGTTTGATCTGTGCTGTCTTGAAGAAGTCCTCTCAGGGTTAAATCCTCAAGGATTCCTTTTCTTTCAGTATTGCCCACTAGACCAGTATGGAGCATTAACAGACTGAAAGCCGGCAATTTTAAATTAAGTCTTAAGAAAAGTTCCTTGCACCTGCCACCAATTTGCCTTCCAGTCAGGTCAAACTAGACATATGGCAAGCAGAAATCCGAGATATGCATTTTTTCTATTGAGTATTTTTGTCGTTTCGCTCCTTTCAACAAGTTGTTACACCTACGAAACTCTTGACTTCGACATAAATATTCCAGAACAAGCTGAATCTTCAATCGTTATAGCTTCAGATGGAACGTTGATAACGACTTTGGTAGCTCCTGAAAATCGAACTAGTGCTAGACGTCTAGAAGAAATTCCAGAAATTGCTCGAAACGCCGTGATAGCTATAGAAGACGAACGCTTTTACAAACACGATGGTTTCGACCTTAAGGGTATTCTGCGAGCTGCTCGTTCAAATCTTGAAGCTGGCGGTATCAGCCAGGGTGGTTCTACCATCACCCAGCAGTATGTCAAGCTGGCAATAATAGAAAATGTCGAACAAACAGCTAGTCGTAAACTCGAAGAACTTTGGTATGCGACCCGATTAGAGGATGAATATGGCAAAGATTTCATTCTTTTGCAGTATCTGAACACTGTCTATTTCGGTCATGGTGCTTATGGAATAAAAGCAGCTGCTCAGACATACTTCAACAAAGATATAAATGAAATTTCTATCAATGAAGCTGCACTTCTCGCTGGATTATTAAAGGCTCCAAGCCGTTACGACCCTTTCCGAAACTACTCACAAAGCCTTCGTAGAAGTCACCTTGTTTTAGACCGAATGGTAGCCAATGGATTCATAACACCAGAGCAACGTGACGAAGCAACTTCATCACCACCCAAGCTCGAAGAATATAAACCTAGATTAGAAACCGAATACCCAGCAGGTCATTTTGTTGAAGAAGTTAGAAAATGGTTCTTAGAAAATCCTGCTTTTGGAGCTAATAGATCACTACGAGAAATGCTCCTGTACGAAGGTGGTGTTCGAATCGAAACCACTATAGATCTCAATCTCCAAGCAGCTGCTGAAAAAGCCGTAGAAAGCCATCTTCCCTCTAATCAAAATCTTCCAGATGCTTCCGTGGTAGTAATAGATCCACAAACTGGCCAGATAATAGCAATGGTGGGAGGGAGAGATTTTTTTGCTGAAGAAGATGATGCGAAAGTAAATCTCGCGATGGGTAACGGCAGACAGGCTGGGTCTTCTTTTAAACCTATTGGGCTTGCCGCTGCTCTTGAGTCCGGCTGGGAAGTGACTGCTACTTATCCAGCACCGAATGTACTCGAGTTTTTTATACCTGGAGCCGACAATGACAACAGAGTTTGGTGGGTTAGCGGTGGCTTAAACGGGCATGACGCTGATGAACCGAAATTCGAAAAAGGACTCATGGCACTATTCCAATTTTTAGTCCGGGAAGGTCATATAGAAATCCCAGAAGAGCACACGGAAACTATTGAATACAGAGACGATCCAGAAGATGATCCTGATTTTGTAGATGTGAGATTGAATGAATGGATAAATAATCGAAAATGGGAGTATTCGATGAACTCTTTATTCGACTATCGCATAAAAATGCTTGAAGACGTTCCGGGATGGAACTGGGAACCCATCGAAGGTACTGAACTGATACCAATGGCTGAACCCCCCATGGTCGACTTAACTCGTGCGACAAGAAGTTCTTACAACACAGTTTTTGCTCAGTTGAGTATGCAAATGGGGGCTGAGAGAGTTGTGAATTTAGCTAGAAGACTTGGCGTAAAGTCTCCAGTCCAACCTGTAAATTCTAACGTTTTGGGCACTTCTAACGTTACCTTGCTGGACATGGCCAGCGCCTATAGCACATTTGCAAACCGTGGCGTCTATACACCTCCTTCAATGGTGACCCGTGTCACCCGAATGGACGGGACGCCTCTATGGAAATGGAACAGGGAACTTGAACGCGCTCTTGACTCGAAGTTAGTTGATCAACTGACTTGGGTTCTGGAAGGAACGATCGCTGAAGGCACTGGCCATAGAGCGAAAATAGGCAGACCCGCAGCCGGTAAGACTGGTACAACACAAAATTATGCCGACGCTCTTTTTGTCGGGTATACACCACAAATCGCTACGGCAGTATGGGTCGGCTACCCAAAAGGGCAAATACCTATGGTTCCTCCTTTAACAGAACGCAAAGTGTACGGCGGAACCTTCCCGGCTCTAATTTGGAAAGATGTGATGCTGGCCGCACATGCCGACTTGCCAGTTAAGGATTTTGCAACTCCTCCTGCTTCTTCTACCACCACAATCCCTGACAAGGGCGGTCTAGTCATGCCTGAACTGATTGGGTTAACTCTAGAGAATGCAGAATTGAATCTTGAAAACGATGGTTTGGGAGATCAAACACTTACTGTGATCGAAGTAACAGATGCTGACAGTGAGCCGGGAATAATCCTCGGCCAATCTCCTGAGGTCGGAACGTCGTTACTTACTTCTTCAAAAATTCTTGTTGAAGTAGCAATTCAACCTACGGAGACGAATAAAACTAACGTCCCTGATCTAGTCGGAGAGGTCTTAGTCGACATATCACCGTTACTGGCGTCCTTGGGGCTCGGCTATGAAATTGCTCTTATTCCTAACCCTGAAAACGAGAATGAACTGCCGGAAATTATTTGGGCGCAAAATCCTAATCCTGGGACTATGGTCGATTCTGGTTCTGTGATTTCTCTCCGAATGGCACCATAACTTGAAAGAAAAAATTTCCAAAAAATCAAATTTTGTTCCCACTGCTTCTTCACTTCTCAAGATTGTCGCAGTTGCTGGAATAATAGGTCTTTGGGCTTACGCTTTCTTCTTCGCTCCTTCAGGTAATCCTGATCGTGTGGAAAATGAGGTATGGCTTGAGAAAGCAGAAACGATCTGTTCGCAAGCTCTGAACAAAATAGATTTGTTACCTTTAGCAAAAGAATCGAGAACCCCTGCTGACCGTGCCGAACTAATAACACAGGGAACACAAGTGCTTGAAAAAATGACAACTAGCTTGGCTGCCTTGCCACTGAATTCAGAAAAGGACAATTTCAATACGAATAGTTGGTTATCGGACTGGGATACTTATTTAGGAGATCGGAGAAACCATGTAAAACGTTTAACCGAGCTAGGCGACATTGAGCCTCTCCTAACGGCAACAGATAACGGCAAAAGCGTTCTTGAGAGGATGAATGGATTTGCACGAGTAAATGATCTGGATTCTTGTCTAGACCCTGGAGACTTCTAACCGTTTACATCGTTGATAATAATTCGAATCCTGTTTCAATCATTCTTACCAATCCGTGATCTAAACTCATCGAATTAATTTCGTCCTTAGTGAACCAACGTAAATCTTGTGATTCGTGATTTCCGATAGGTTCGGCATCTTTAGGAGCGAGCGTTAGGTATCTGACATCAAAATGTTTATGTTCTTTTTCACCGGGCGGACGAACAATATGTATGTCAAGGTCTATTGGAATTTGGTAAATCTTTAAGTGATTAATCCCAGTTTCTTCTTCAGCTTCTCTAAGTGCCACTCGGGCTAAATTAGGGTCACCATCCGCATGTCCTCCTGGCTGTAACCATTTTTGAAGTTTTGTATGGAATAAGAGTAAAATTTTGTGATCTTCCTCTCTCACTAATAGTGAGGAGCCAGTCAAATGACCGATCTGGCACGTTCGATCTAAATGATCTGGAAACTTCTCAACGAAATTTAGAAAATCGTTTCGAAATTTTGAGTTACTACAAGAAGCTACTATTTGAGCAACAGAGATATCTGTCAGACTGTCAAAGTCGTTTTTCTCAAGAAACTTTTTCATTTGAAAGATACTCGCGGATTTGTTCTGGTGCTTCTAACGTTTCAGTTGTGCCTGTCTTTACACCGACGTAAACAATTGTTGCGGTCAAAACAAGCCTATTTTCGACTTTCACCTCAAAGGAAACATCAAAAGAAGTATTTCCCCATCTGCTGATGTATGCCTCGACATTCAACACCTCTCCCGTCCCTGCTGGCCCATGCCATTCCAAGTTGACTTTTTTGAGCATCAAATCCCACCCTAGAGATTCAAAATCACCTTCGAATTCGCGTAGCCAACTGTCAACTACATCATCTAGATACGCAAGGTAGTGGGCGTTGAAAACAACTCCCTGTCTGTCAACTTCTCCATAACGGACCTTAATGTCCATTGAATATGTCATCTTGACATCATGGCAATTTGTATTTCTAAACGTTTCTTAATTTGTTCTTTTTGAACCTCTACAGCGTCTAGACCCGTGCTTCCCGGCGTGATACGTCTTTTGATAGCCATCTCTGGTTTGAAAAAATCTTCTATCTCAGGTCCGAAATTCTCATTTTCTAATACAACCTTGTTGAAATCCTTTTGATCTTCTATTGAAGCTTTGACTAGTCCGCCGATCAACGAATGGGCTTCCCTGAAAGGCATACCTTTATGCACTAGATATTCAGCGAGGTCTACTGCCACCGAGAAAGGCTTATCAGCCGCTTGAGCCATTTCTTCCTTGTTGAAAGTAATGGAATCAAAAATTCCCGTTAATGCCGTCAGAACCAAAGTGTTTGTGTCAAAAGAATCAAATAAAGGTTCCTTATCTTCTTGAAGATCTTTGTTGTAAGTCAAGGGCAGTCCTTTCAAAACTGTCAAAAGTCCTGCTAAGTGTCCAACTATTCTTCCTGTTTTGGCTCTTGCTAACTCAGCTATATCTGGATTCTTTTTCTGAGGAAGCATGGAGGAACCCGTAGTGTACGCATCATCTATATCCACAAACCCGAACTCTTCACTCGACCAAAGCACAAGCTCCTCTCCGATTCTGGAAAGATGAACAGCTAACAACGCATTGACGAAAATTGCCTCAGCTACAAAGTCTCTATCAGAAACAGCATCAAGTGAATTTTTGAAAGTTTCTGAGAAACCTAGGGTTTCTGAAGTCATTATGGGATCTATGGGTAAGGAAGAACCAGCTAATGCTCCTGCTCCCAAAGGAGAAACGTCTGTTCTGGAACGTGTTTCTATGATTCTGTCAAAATCTCTTGAAAGAGCCCAAGCATGAGCTAACAGATGATGCGATAAAAGCACCGGTTGAGCCTGTTGTAAATGGGTGTATCCCGGCAGTCGTGTCGCTTCTGCTTTTTCAGCTTGTTCAATCAGTGACTTCTGCAAAGAAACAACGAGTGCTGCTAACTCATCTAAGTTCTTTAATGTCCATAGTCTGAGATCCGTTACCACTTGATCATTTCTGCTCCTGCCCGTGTGCATCCGAGCTCCGGCCTCACCGGCAATCTCTGTGACTCTTCTCTCAACAGCTGTGTGTATATCCTCATCCTCAGGCTGAAAAACAAAAGATCCTGATGTCATCTCTTCTTCAGTCGTCTTAAGGGCATCAAGAATCAACTCTCCATCAGACTCTTCGATCAGACCTACAGAAACGAGCATTTTTACGTGGGCTATTGAACCTGAGATATCTTCCCTATATAACCTTTTGTCTATTTGAAGACTGTCATTTAGGGCTTTTAATGCATCTGTTGTCGCCCCGCTCAGTCTCCCTTCCCACAAAGTTGCCATTATGCTCCTCCTTGTTTTCCACCACGCTTTGAATCTCTTAACGATTCAGTGCGTAGTCTTAGAGCATTCAGCCTTATGAATCCCTCAGCATCTGCTTGATTGTATGCGCCAGAATCATCTTCAAAAGTAGCTATGGCCTCATCAAACAAAGTGTCTTCAGACTCTCTCCCGGTAATTTCTATGTTGCCTTTATAGAGCTTGAGTCTAACTTTTCCATTTACCCATCTTTGTGAGTGGTCTATGGCAGTTTGAAGCATTTCCCTCTCTGGACTGAACCAGTAACCGTTATAAATTAACTCTGCATATTTGGGCATCAACTCATCTTTTAGATGAGCTACGCCTCTGTCTAAAGTTATTGACTCAATAGCTCTGTGTGCTTTGAGCAGGATTGACCCACCAGGAGTTTCATAAGCTCCTCTTGATTTCATACCTACATAACGGTTTTCCACTATGTCAGTTCTTCCCACACCATTTGCTCCACCTAACCTATTTAGTTCATTTAAAAGCTCCGCAGGAGACATTTTCACACCATCGATTGCAACTGGATCTCCATTTTCGAAATCCAAATCCAAATAGGTGGCTTCATTGGGTGCAAGCTCTGGATTCACTGTCCAACGCCACATCTCCGTAGAAGGTTCCTTCCATGGATCTTCTAAAGGACCACCTTCGTAAGAAATGTGGAGAAGATTCGCATCCATTGAGTAGGGCGACTCGTTGCCTCTTTTCATTTCAACTGGTATCCCATGTTTCTCGGCATAATCTAAGAGGCTTTTTCTTGAACCGAGATCCCATTCTCTCCATGGTGCAATTATGTTGATACTCGGATTGAGAGCATAAGCTCCGAGCTCGAAACGAACCTGATCGTTGCCTTTGCCTGTCGCCCCATGACTAATGGCATCTGCCCCTGTCTCTTCTGCTATCTCAACTAATCTTTTTGCTATGAGGGGTCTCGCTATGGAAGTCCCTAGAAGGTACTCTCCTTCATAAATAGCATTCGCTCTGAACATTGGGAACACATACTCAGAAACAAACTCGTCTCTCAAGTCTTCGATATAGATCTCTTTTACATCCATACTTTGAGCTTTACTCCGCGCTGGTTCAAGCTCCTCTCCCTGACCGAGATCTGCAGTGAATGTCACAACTTCACAGTCATAAGTTTCCTGGAGCCATTTTAAGATTATGGAAGTGTCGAGACCTCCTGAATAAGCAAGTACAACCTTTTTAATATCTTTCATATTTCTCTCATTCACTAATAGCAGTTCTAATACCTGCTAAATCCTTTAATTTTTCAGATACTTTCTCACCAGTCGTATCTGAAGCAGCTACTAATATGACAGTGTCGTCTCCTGCAACCGTCCCTATGATTTCTGGAAGACTCGCCCTGTCAACTGCCGACGCTACAACGTGTGCAGAACCGGGTGGTGTCCGTAAAACAACGATGTTGTTTGAAACTGATACTTCTACTAGCCATTCTCCTAATACACGCCTGAGATAATCAACTGGTAAGACTCTTTCTGTCGGATTATCTGGTACTGCATAAATACTGTCGCCTACAGGAACTCTTACCTTGACAGCTCCGAGTTCTTCGAGGTCACGTGAGAGTGTGGCTTGAGTAACGTCTATACCTTCAGCCTTAAGCAGTTCAACGAGTTTTGCTTGACTTGAAACAGCCTGTTCTTCAAGTATCTTTGCAAGTAGATGTTGTCTTTGTGATTTACTCATTTTCTTGACCTTCAGCTAGAAGCCATGCAAGCAGTCCTCGGGCTGCATGCATTCTGTTTTCCGATTGACTCCATACACGACTCTTTGGTCCATCTATCACTTCCGCTGTTACTTCTTCACCTCTGTGAGCAGGAAGACAGTGTAGGAAAACAGCATCTGATGATGTAACTCCCATTAAATTGCTATCCACCGTAAATGCTTCGAAAGCTTTTTTTCTTTCTTCCATCTCGGATTCTTGACCCATTGAGGTCCATACATCTGTATAAACAATATTTGCACCGTCAGCCGCATCTTGTGCGAAATCAAATTCATTAACTATTACATCAACTGCAGCCAGCCTGTCCTTATCTATTTCACTCAAGCAATAATCACTTGGTCCAGCGAAACGAATTTCGGCGCCTAACATGCCAGCTGCCATTGCTAAAGAACGAAACACATTATTGCCATCACCTATAAAAGCTAAACTCTTACCATTAATGTCCCCGTACTCTTTAACTAGTGTTATGACGTCGGCTAGTGCTTGCATGGGATGACCTGTGTCAGAGAGAAGATTTACAATTGGGCAAAGTTCCACTTTGGCCATTCTCTCGAGTGTCTTGTGATCAAAAACTCTCGCTGCAATGCATTTGTAGTAACCAGAAAGAGTTGAAACTGCATCTTCTACGGATTCTCTTTTGTCAAAACCTAGTTCTTCGCCGCGGATGTAGACCGGGTGTCCTCCTAGTTGGAAAACGGCCATTTCCATCGAATTACGTGTGCGGTTCGAAGGTTTTTCAAATACCAAAGCGACACCTTCACCTTCTAAAACCTGAGGAGGATTAGAATCAAGGCAAAGATCAAGAACTCTGTGAAGTTCTTCTACGGTAAGGTCGTCAACTTCTAAAAAACTTCTCATGATGCTTTTCCCTTCCGTGTTTTTAGAACCTTTTCAAGAATCTCTGCCCCTTCAATTATTTCTTCTGAAGAAATTGTCAAAGGTGGCGCCAATCGAAGAGCAGTAGGTGTGACTCCATTTACGACTAGTCCCTCTTTTAAACAAGCCTGCGTCAAGTCTCGTGCATCGCCCTGCACCAGTCTTTCTTTTTCGATTTCCACTCCTAACAGAAGCCCTAAACCTCTAACCGAGTCAACTCCATCGATATCGGAAATTGCTGCAACCATCTCTTCGCCTTTTTCTTTAGCTAATTTAGGTGCTTGAATTTCCTCGAGAACCCTGAGAGTTTCTCTTGCAGCAGAGGTTGCTAGCGGTTGTCCAGCGAAAGTGGAACCATGATCGCCGGGTTGAAAAGCGTCTGCTATTTCTGATTTTGCCCAAACGGCTCCGATAGGAACACCATTAGCCATTCCTTTAGCCATTGTTACAATGTCAGGTTTGATATCTGCATGGTGAAAACCGAACCACTCTCCCGTCCTTCCAAGACCGGTTTGAATCTCATCCATTATCAGTAGTAACCCCTTCTCATCACAAAGCTTTCGAAGTCCTTGCAAGAAGTCTTTTCCTGCATTGTTAACTCCACCTTCACCTTGAATTGGTTCAACTAATATTGCGCCAGTTGTTTGGTCGATAGCCTCTTCAAAAGAACCTAAATCGTTCCATTCGGCGTATCGGAATCCCTCGGGCAAAGGCATAAATGGTTCATGTTTCTCAGGTTGACCAGTCGCAGCCAAAGTTGCCATAGTTCTGCCGTGAAAAGACTTATAAGCAGAAACCACTCCATGTTTTCCTATGCCTTGATATTTTCGAGCTAGTTTCATGGCAGCTTCATTAGCTTCAGCTCCAGAATTTTGAAATAGAATTTTTCCTGGTTGGTCTTTCCCTGTATTTATAAGTCTGTCTAAAGTTGCCGCAACTTCAAGTTGTGGTTCTGTAATAAAAAGGTTTGAAACATGTAAGAGTGTGTTTGCTTGTTCTGATATGGCGTCAGCTATTCTTGGGTGGCTGTGCCCTAAGCCAGTTACCGCTATTCCACATAAGAAATCTAAATACCTTTTCCCATCTTTATCGAAGAGTTCCGTACCTGAACCTTTAACAAATGTCACCGACGGTGTGCCATAATTTGGCATTAACAATTCAGACCAGTTCATAATTGATCCTGCTCGTGAGTTTCAGACTTGAATGAATCCACCATGTCTTCTGGTAGAACCATTGTTCCTATTCCAGCATCTGTAAACAATTCGAGAAGTAAAACGTGAGGTATCCGACCATCAACCATATGAGCTGAGGCCACACCTTCGTTTATTGCATCAATGCATGCTTGTGCTTTAGGGATCATCCCAGACTTGACAATTCCTTTGTCGATCAAGTCATTCAAACTTGAAATACCGATCTTTGAGATCTTGCTTTCTGGGTCTGAAACATCCTCTAATAGTCCCTCTACATCAGTCAGGTAGAGCAACCTTTCAGCTTTCAGAGAACCAGCTAAAGCAGCTGCCACAGTGTCTGAATTTATGTTGTAAGCCTGTCCGTTTGAATCTGTTCCAATGGTTGATATTACGGGAATGAGATTTTCTTCCATAAGGCAATCCACAATGGAAGGATTTATTTTTACTACATCACCAACGTAACCAAGCGATGAATCTCTTTGAGTTGCTTCGATTAATTTTGAATCGCCTCCTGAGAGACCTACAGCTATTGGAGAATGAACGTTGATGCTCGAGACAATGTCTGTATTGACTTTTCCAACGAGGACCATCTGAGCAATTTCTAGAGTCTCCTTATCAGTTACTCGCTGCCCATCTTTGAATTCTGTGCTTAAACCTAGCCTCTCTACTAAGTCGCCAATTTGAGGTCCACCCCCGTGAACAACTACAGGTTTAATGCCTACTGAATGCATCAAAACAATATCCTGGGCGAATTGGTCAGCTAACTCGTCGCTTTCCATTGCATTGCCACCAAATTTTACAACTACAACCCTCCCAGCAAATCTTGTTATATAGGGAAGAGTTTCCACCAAAACTCCTGCTCTTCTTTCAGGTGAAAAAACCAGTTCTTCTTTGGCATTAATATTCTTGTTATTCATCACGAGGTCCTCATATTTTCATCAATGTAAGCATGCGTTAGATCTGTTGTAACCACATCAGATTCGCCTCTACCCTGTCCCAGATCGACATGTAGCTCTAAACGTCTCTGAGACATGTGTTTTCCCAAGGCTTCAGAGTCGACTTCTTGGGCTTTTCCTTGCGTATAAACGATTTGACCTCCATAAGAAACTGAGATTGTCTCAGGATCGAATTGGATTCCAGATGCACCTATCTGTGCCGCTATTCGACCCCAGTAAGGGTCTTCCCCGTACCAAGAACATTTGATCAACTGGCTATTAGCTGTACTTCTAGCTGCCAATTCAGCCTCGGTGTCGTCTTTCGCTCCAGTCACATGAAGGAAAACCGTTTTAGTTGAGCCTTCAGCATCATCAGCCATTTGTACAGCTAAGTCTTTACATGCTTCAATCAGAGCCTCTCCAAGGAGGGTAGGATCTTCTACTCCTGACTTACCATTTGCTAAGAGAATAACCGTGTCATTAGTAGATTCTGCTCCATCTACTGTTAGGCAATTAAAGGAAACTGAAACTGCTTTTTGCAACAGTCTTGTAGCCTCCTGCGGGTTGATTACAGCATCAGTTGTCAGTACTGAAAGCATTGTTGCCATATTCGGTTGAAGCATTGCCGCTCCTTTAGATATACCCCCAACCGAAAAACCTTTCGCCTTAACAAGAGTATTTTTAGGAACCGTGTCTGTGGTCATAATTGCTTTTGCTGCTGTTGTCCCTTGATCATCCTTAAGAGAATCAATTGCACTTTTTATTCCATAGGTAACCTCTTCCATCGGAAGTGGATATCCAATCCATCCTGTTGAACAAACTAGGACTTCACTCGATTCACATCCAAGACCTTGTGCTGTTAACTGGCACATCCTTTCAGCATCCAGTAAACCTTGCTCCCCTGTGGCTGCATTTGCATTTCCACTGTTAAGAACAACAGTAGAAGCAGTCCCTCCGGTTACTTCCAGATGTTTACGAGATACTAAGACCGGTGCTGCTGTCATTTTATTTGAAGTAAAAACAGCCGCAGCCGGTACCGGTTGTTGATCTTCGGTCGTAACTAACGCTAGATCAAGTTCTTTATTATTTTTAATTCCGCTGGCTACGCCACTAGCTAGAAAACCTTCAACATCTGTGATTGTCATGGGCTTATTCCAATTGCACTTAGACCATCAGACTCATCAAGCCCTAAAACTATATTTGCGCATTGAACCGCCTGACCAGAAGCACCCTTACCCAGATTGTCTATTGCACAAAATGAAACTAACAGTCCTGTTCTTGGATCTACTCTTACTGTGAGATGAGCGGCATTTGATCCAAAAGTTGATTTTGTTGTTGGCGATTTTTCGCTAACCACAATAAAAGGCATACCAGAGTAGGCTTCGTTCAAAATTTGGAGAGCGGCATCCGTGTCAAGTTCACCCTTGACTCTGCCATAGCAAGTGGCAAGAATTCCGCGATTCATTGGGGCTAAATGTGGTGTAAACAAAACTGATGCATTAGCTATCGAACTCCCGTTTGAACCAGTGCTAAGTGTCTGTTCAATTTCGGGAGTATGACGGTGTGAAAGCAAACCATAAGCTGCGAAATTCTCATCAATAGTACAAAATAAACTATTTGGTTGAGGATTTTTACCTGCACCCGAAGCGCCGCTTGCTGCGTCAACAATAATTTCATCAGATTCAATTACTCCTGCCCTTATAAAGGGAGCCAAAGCTAGAGATGCAGCTGTGGGGTAACAACCAGGCGCAGCTACTAAAGAACTATTTTCTAGCCCATCTCTAAAAAGTTCTGGTAGCCCATAGGACGCGGAATCAAGAAGTTCAGGAGCGATGTGATCTTCTTCATACCATTGCTTATACGTTTCGGCGTTTTTGAGTCTAAAATCAGCTCCCAAATCGACAATCAGTTTTGCTGTCTCAAGAAATTCTGGAATTACTTTTTGTGAGGCTCCATGAGGTAACCCAGTAAAAATAATTTCACATTCACTTAATGGTGCTGAGTCTTTATCCTCAAACAGCATTTCTGGAAATTCAGGTGAAAGATGTGCATGAACATCAGATATAGCTGTTCCTGCATAAGTCGATGCGACAGCGGTTTTAACTTCAAAGCTAGGGTGCCTTGAACAAATTCTTAATAATTCGGCACCGGTATAACCCGAAGCCCCAATAATACCTACTGAAATCATAGTATCATCATACAGTTTCATGTATAAAAATACAATATTTCTAGGTTTTATTTAGATCTACTACCACTTTCCCTACCACTTTACGATCAGCAATGTCCTGCAGGGCCTGATTTGAAGAGTCAAAAGCATAAGTCGGATGCAACAACGGGTCCACTTTGCCTTCCTCACTCAACTCTACCACTGATGCCATTTGCCGTTTAAAGGAGCTGGGATCTCTTCCTAACGAAGCTCCCCAATGTACTCCCACCACTGAATAATTTTTAAGTAATACATGATTAGTCGCCAACTCTGGTATCCCAGCTACAAAACCAATGACCAATAATCGTCCATCCCATGCCATGCATCTTCTTACTCTTTGGAACATATCTCCGCCGACTGGGTCATACGCTACATCGACACCTTGATTGTTTGTTACTTCCCTTACTTTTTCAACAAGATCTTCTTCTTCTTTGTGGTCGATTACGACATCTGCACCAAGCTCTATGCATGCATTTACTTTCTCCTGGCCACCTGCCACTGCTATGACTCTTGCTCCAGCTGCCAATCCCAACTGTATTGCTGCGGAACCAGTCCCTCCCGAAGCTCCGGTCACTAAGAGTGTTTCTCCACTCTGTATAAGGGCACGGTCATGTAAAGCAAACCAAGTTGTTCCATAATTCATTGGTAAAGCCGCAGCCTTAACTTGATCCACCGAGTCAGGCACGACAAAAGACATGTGTGCATGCACTAAAGCCTGCTCAGACAAACCCCCTCCTAGCGAAATGATCTTCTGACCTACACTGAAACCTTCCACTCCTTCACCTACAGCTATTACTCTGCCTGCTGTTTCACCTCCTGGTGTGAAGGGCAGAGGTGGTTTAACTTGATACTCCCCTCGACATTGGAGCACATCCGGGAAAGCCAGACCCACCGCATCCACTTCTACTAACAATTGACCAGCCATGGGTTCTGGAGTTTCCATCTCTTGGAGTTTCAAAGTTTCCTTTGGTTCTCCCAACTCGTGTATTTGCCATGCTTTCATAATCAGATCCTTTCAAATATTGTTCATTCCTGGAAGCAGTTCAACTCCGAAGTTTTGCAGAAAACTTTTTCTCAACCGACTCGATGCATTCTCCGTGGACTTTCGCTACCTCTGCGTCTGTAAGAGTCCTGTCTTCAGCTTGAAGTCGCAATTTGAACGCGAGACTTCTTCGACCTTCTGAAACAGGTTCACCTCTGAAAATATCAAACAGGTAGATGTCTACAAGTAGCACTCCAGCTTGTTCTTGTAAACATTTTTTTACTTCATTCGACGAGATGCCTTCATCAACTTCAAATGCTAAGTCGATGTCCGATGATGGATAGCGACTAAAAGGCACATATGAGCGGTGTCCGTGAGATATTGACAAAAGGTCATCAATATCAACCTCAAGACATGCAACCCTCTCACTAACCTCGAATAAAGAAAGAACCGATGGATCAATTTCCCCTAAGAAACCAATCGTTCTACCCTGAATTTCAATTCGGGATGTTCTAGTTGCATGAAAGCCAGGTGGCGAGTCACTTATTAGTTCGTACTCATCAAAAGCCAACGCATCAGCCAACGCTGACCAGATCTTAACAATTTCTCCAGCTTCATTTCCAGCAAGAACAGCTACAAGCTGCTCTCTCTCATCTGGTAACGGTTGAGGTTTATCAGGCTGCCTATAGATGTGGCCAAGTTCAAAGAGTCTTAACCCAGTGAGTCTATGCGACTCGTTGTAAGCCAAAGTTTTTAATAGGCCAGGTCGCAGAGAAGAGCGCATTACTGACTCCTCTGCAACTAAAGGATTTGCAACTTTTATTCCATCAGATTCGAGTCCTGCATTTTCCAGTTCACCTGGCGCAAGAAAGGGTACGGGCATTGCTTCATCTAAACCTAAACCCATCATCGTTGTTCTAATTAAACGGCGGTCATTTTGTTTACCTGTGAGCGAACCAAAGGTTTTAGACTTTGGAACTGTCTTTACAATCCTTTCGTAACCATAAATTCTTGCAATCTCTTCAATCACATCTATCTCTAATGAAGTGTCTGGTCGAAAGCTTGGAACCATGACATCAATATCATGATCAACAGATTCAGCTTCAAAACCTATGGGATCAAGTATCTGAAGAATGTCCTTCTGGTTAAGGTCCGTTCCAAGAATGCTATTAACCCTAGAAACACGAACTTTGATTTTCTCCCTTGCGGGCAAATCACCTTTCTCATCAATTATCCCTGGAGACATAAGCGCCTCAGGTCCCAACAATTCGCAAAATCTCAGCATGGCAGTTTCAATTATTTCTGGATCAGTTCCTCTTTCAAAACGCGCTGAAGCTTCGCTCCTCAATCCAAGTCTTCTCGACGTTTTTGCTATTGCTGATGGATTCCACCAGGCCATTTCCAAAGCCACCGTTGAAGTACCTTCACTTATTTCTGTTGAAACACCACCCATTACACCCGCAATCCCAATCGGAGAATTTGAGCCATCAGTCACCACACCGTCCTGTGTCGTCAGATTTCTTACTACTCCATCAAGAGTTACAATTTCCTCCCCATCTGAAGCCCACCTGACTCGAAATTCTGAATTCGCAACAGAAACCAAATCAAAAGTGTGACTTGGTTGACCCAATTCCAACATCACATAGTTAGATACATCCACAACGTTGTTAACTGGCCTCATTCCTAATGCAGTAATTCTATTTTTCAACCACTGAGGAGAATCCTGGATTGAAATTCCGTCAATTACCCTTGCCACAAAGCGGCCGCAAAGATCTGGGGAAACGATCTCAGTTTTCAGAATCTCAGAAATATCTTTCCCTTTTTCAGAAACTTCAGGTACTGGAATACTGAAAGGTATTTTTTGATAAGCAGCTAAATCACGTGCAACACCAGCTACAGACATGGCATCTGGTCGGTTCGGGTTTACTTCAAGGTCATAAAGAACATCAGATTCAATCCCCAATGAATCAGCTAAAGGAGTTCCCTGTTCACTTTCATTCCCTAGGATCAGAATTCCATCATGATCTTCACCTAGATCTATTTCAGCTCCTGAACAAAGCATCCCATTTGACCACTCACCGCGTAATTTCCGACGACTTATTTCCATCCCATTAGGCATTGTTGTTCCTATGGTTGCAAGTGGAACGAAATCACCAGGAGACATATTAAATGCCCCACAGCAAATCTGTAATGGTTGACCGTCACCACTGTCAACTTCGACAATTTGGATACGGTCTGCATCAGGATGAGGTCTCAAGTCCAAAACTTTTGCCACCACGACACCCTCGAGATTTTCCCCTGTTCGAGTTATTTCCTCAACTGCCAAACCTAACTCACTCAACTGTTCACCTATTGCATCTGGCTCTCCCTCAATAGGAGCAAACTCTTTCAGCCAGGAGAGTAAAACTTTCATAATCCCACAACCTTTTCGAGTTCTGAACAAATCTGTAAAATCTGCATCAGAATTGCGCCAAAAATCGGTAGTCGTTACGAAACAACTCACGCAAATCATCAATTTCATGACGCATCAGAGCTAAGCGGTCAAGGCCGAATCCAAATGCGAATCCTTGCCACTCTTCAGGATCTAAGCCTCCAGCTTTTAAAACCTCCGGATGAACCATCCCACAACCGCCCAACTCCAACCATTTGCCACCTGGGTGTCGTATATCAAATTCTGCAGAAGGTTCCGTGAAAGGAAAATAAGATGGTCGAAGTCTCGATTCGAAATCTTTTCCAAAATACGCAGTGGTGAAAGCCTCTATGGTTCCCGCTAAATCGCCGAAGGTAATACCTTTATCCACTACCAATGCTTCGATTTGATGAAAAACAGGCATATGAGTTGAATCTGCTGTATCACTTCTAAAAACTCTTCCTGGCATGATTGAATAAATTGGCGGATCCTCTTCCTCCATTACCCTGATCTGAACTGGCGAGGTATGCGTTCTTAAAAGGGTGCTCATAGGGTCTCCATACTCGACATAAAGAGTGTCGTACATGTCTCGAGCAGGGTGACCAAGAGGGAAATTCAAAGCACCGAAATTATGCCATTCATCTTCTATTTCTGGCCCCTCCGAGACCGTATACCCCATGCCGATAAAAAGATCTTCCAATCTTTCCCATGTTTGAGTAACCACATGTCGATGGCCTAGTCGATGACCTCGATCAAACTCGGTCAGGTCCAATCTCTCATTCTCTAACTGCTCTCCCTTCACTTCCGACTCAAGCTTCCTTCTTCGTGTTGCAAGCATTTCCTCAAGTTTTGAGCGAGTCTCGTTCAGGACAAGTCCCAATTCTCGACGCTCTTCAGGCTCTAATCCACCTAAAGATCCTTTTGCTTGGGCAGTTAATGACTGTTTACCCAGCAGATCTATTTCTAGTTTCTTCAAGGCTTCTAAATCGGAAGACTCTTCAATCTTTCCTTTTGCCTCTTCTAAATGCAGGTCATAGTCTTGATTCATTTCCAAATACCAGTTGTAAGTTTTTCGAATCCGTTTATCGAAGGTTACGCCATATGAATAGGCTTAGAAGGGTTATTTTACTTAAACACTAAATACGCGATCTTTTAATTCCATAGAGAACAACCGCCCCTGCAGTAGCTACATTTAGAGATTCAACAGTATTTTCAATTGGCACAGTCACAATCTCGTCACATAGGACTTCTATTTCCTTTGGTAAACCCCTAGGTTCGTTTCCTAGAATCAACGCTATTTGACTATTATCAGCAACATCTTCTGGGGTTATTCCACCAGAAGGTGAAGTAGCAACAAATCTATATTCCGACTTTTTCAATTCTTCAAATAGTTTTTCAGTAGAAAATTTTTCATCGATCACTGTAAATCTCGTTCTAAAAAATGAACCTGCAGATGATCTAACCACTTTTGGGTTGTAGGGGTCCACGCCTCCATGAAAAAGAACCCCTGAAGCACCAAATGCTTCTGCTGTTCTGATCAAATTGCCACAATTGCCAGGATCAGAAACGCCGGACAAAATAAGCAGTAAACCTTTTTTTTCAACTAGGTCACTCAACTCGATCCCATGCTGACGAACAGATGCTATAGCGGCTTGGGGATTGCGTAAGGTCGTTAAACCCGAGAAGATCTTTCTATCAACCAAATGAAATTGGATTTTTTCTTCGCTTAGAACCGTAATCAGATCATGATCTAGTTCATCTGCAGGCAAAATAACCTCATCAATTTCGAGGCCTGCGCTTATCGCTTCTTCAACGAGTCTTGGCCCTTCAACCACAAAGAGTTCTTCTGAGTCTCGGACTTCAGCATCTCTCGCTAAACGCCGCATTCTCCGAATACGTTGGCTGTTGAACGACATCTTGTTAACTAATAACTTTTCTCAGATCCTCTTAATCAAAGGAATTCCATAGAGTGTCATTAGTTGCTATTGTTTGGAAATTTCCACTAGTTGTGCAAATGCGTCAGGGTCAGCTACCGCTACATCAGCGAGAACTTTTCTATCAACCTCTATACCGGCATTTTTGAGACCAGCAATAAACACACTGTAGGTCGTACCATGAATTCGGCATGCTGCATTAATACGCTGGATCCAAAGGCGTCTAAATTGACCTTTTCTTGCACGACGGTCCCTGAACGCGTAATTTCCTGAATGCATGACTTGTTCATTCGCAGCTCTGAAAGTACGGCTTTTATTTCCGTAATAGCCTTTAGCCTGTTTTAAAACTGCTTTATGTTTCTTTTTGCTGTGGACAGCTCTTTTGACCCTGGCCATCTTCAACTCCTTTTATCGGAGACCTTCTTTATGAGGACTCTGGTGTTATTAAATACCTAATTGTTTGCGTATTGCTTTACTGTTAGCTCCGTCTACTTCAGTCATTCTTCCTAAGCGGCGCTTACGAGTAGAGGTTTTTTTCTCAAGTATGTGACTTTTGTTTGCCTTACGGCGTCGCAAACGACCACTACCTGTAACTTTTATTCTCTTAGCAGCACCTCTATGGGTTTTCATTTTTGGCATAATTACTCTCGCTTTTTAAGTTCTAATCAGTTTCTAAATCTTGCTCTTCTTCTGCAACTTCTTCTGCAACTTCTTCTGCAACTTCTTCTGCAACTTCTTCTGCAACTTCATCACTTGCCTGCTCTTCGTCAACTTCTGATGAAGATTCGGCATCTTCTAAAGCTTCCTCCATTTCAAGTGCTTCCGCTTGCAAGGCTTCAATTGCTTCACGTTGCCTACGAGTTGCCTTTCCTGGAGTTAGCAACATGGTCATATTCCGACCTTCTTGTTCAGGGTAAACCTCAACCCTTCCAACGTGTGAAATGGATTCAGCAATTTCGTCTAAGATCTTCCGTCCGAGTTGTGGGTATTGAATTTCCCGACCTCTGAACATGATGGTCACTTTGACTTTACTTCCTTCTGCTAAAAACTTTTCTACCCGTCGAGTTTTCGTTTCGAAATCACCTGATCCTATTTTCGGACGGTATTTCATTTCCTTTACTAGGATATGGGTTGCTTTTTTTCGCGATTCCTTAGCCTTCTGAGATTGTTCGTATTTGAACTTTCCGTAGTCCATAACACGACAAACTGGAGGGTCTGCCTGGTTGGCAACTTCCACCAAATCTAATCCTGCTTCTTGTGCAAAACGAAGCGCCTCTGAAATCGGTTTAATTCCCACCTGTTCTCCTTCAGCGGAAACCAGTCGGACATTTTCTACCCGAATATCCTCATTAACTCTCGGTTCTTCTTCAGTTGGGTTAGCTATTGTTCGTCACTCCTGTGTGGCACGTAGTTTCTCCTCCGTGGTTGATTACATTTCCTTACACGCAAATACCCTTTAGACTTTTATGACCATCTAAAAAATAAAGGCGGGCAATAGAAAAAGGAGCCCGCCGTAAAAACCAAAACTCACTTAGAGTGGTCTGGTGGGGTGGGAACCCGCTTTCTATTTATTTTCGCACTCTAGAGTACCAACATAGAACTGAAGCAGTGCAGAGTTGCATCAGAAAATATTTAATAAATTGGAGGAATAATGAATAGTTTATGGACGCCGGATGGAGAACATAGCGTTGACCCGGAACAAGAAGTGGAGTCTTCAGAGTTTCCTGAACTCTCACAAGATGAGCAGGAACAGGCAGAAGCATTAGCTGCTGAGATGAATGCAGTACGTGAACAACTAGCTGCAGCACCTGCTGAAATCGTTGTGGCTAACCATCTAATGGGTTTATATGAACTCGCAGCAATACATCTTTCCCAACAACCACCAAAAATGGATGAAGCTTCTCTGGCTATCGATGCAATGTCAGCAGTTTTGGATTCTTTAGCTGGAAGACTAGGGGAAGCTGAGGGAACTCTAAAAGACGCCTTGCACCAAATTCGTCTTGCCTTTGTTCAACTTGGCAATCAGGAAGACACCCCTGACGAAGAGTAGGTTATGTAATCGCTTTTAGTGAACAATCTTGGACAAAGGGAGTTCAATAATGTCAGAAGCACCTTTATCTCTAAGTTCAGGAATTAATATGTTTATTTCTGTTTTTGCCACAACCGTTTCAACAGCGTATCCCTCACCCTTAGCAAGCTCATTAACTGTTGGAGCCTTCATAGAAGGTATAACTTCAAGAACACTCTGCAACTGAGTTGCCGCAACATTCATTTTTACAAGAACCTTGCCTCTTGCTTCTAAGGTCCCCTCTAGAAGTGTGTGAATTTGTTCCATAGCATGACGCAGTTCAGGATTTTCTGCAGACTCACGATTCGCTACCAATTCGGTATGGCTTGTAAGTATCGTGTCTATAATTTTCAAACCTGCAGCTTTTAGCGCTCTTCCTGTCTCGGTCAAGTCCACTACAGCATCAACTATGTCAGGAGCCTTGGCTTCGGTAGCTCCATAGCTGAGTTGTATGTCCGCATCAACACCTTGTGCAGCAAAAAAATTTCTAGTCAAATTTGGGTATTCAGTGGAAACTTTTACACCTGAAGGTAAATCTTGTACTTTTTCGAAAGACGAATCCTCGGGGACAGCCACAACGATATTAACCGGCCTTGCCGTGGCTTTGGAGTAATGCAACTTCCCTAATGAAACCACGTCACTTTCGGTTTCTTCGATCCAATCACGTCCTGTTATTCCTATATCAAACAAGCCATCGGCAATGTAAGTAGGAATTTCCTGTGGTCTCAGGATTCTAACTTCATCAATTCGCGGGTCGTCAATATTAGCCTTATAGTCAACTTTTGAAGAACGACTAACTGAGAGATCAGCAGAATCGAACAAGTCCAATGTCGCTTGCTCTAAGGAACCTTTTGGTAAAACAATTTTTAGCACAATACAAACTTAGCCACTGGGTGACGCACAAGTGTGCTGATTTTAAATAACTTTCATGAAAGAACTAAATCCAATCGAACGTCCTCACCCAATTGGGTAACATTGGCAAATTTTCCACGACTAATCGATTCCATAGTCGCGACACCATCACCACTTAACAAAGGTTTACCGTCATCACCTCCCATGATCGAAGGGGAAACATAGATCACATAACGGTCTACCAGCCCTTCCCTGTGCATTTGCCCAGCCAGATGAGCTCCCCCCTCAACAAGTAGTTGCAGCACCCCTTCATTCCCCAATTTTTGAATCAAATCTTCTAAAGACCCTTTCCACGACTCAGCAGGTTCGACTTGAGCACCTTCTGGTATTTCACCGATTACAATTCGACGTGGACTAGGACCATCGACTGATCTGACGGTAAGCCTAGGGTCGTCGCTCCTAACTGTTCCCGCCCCCACACAAATAGCATCACTTTCTGCTCGTAACTTGTGCACGTCGATTCTTGCTTCTTCACCTGTAATCCAATTACTTGACCCATCAGGTGCAGCAATACGACCATCTAATGTTGCCGCTAACTTAAGAAACACATAAGGTCGGCCTGTATGTCTGTGATGAAGGTAAGGGGTTAGTTGTTTCTCAGCACCAGCACTGTTTTGACCTACATCCACTTCAATCCCAGCGGATCTAAGTGACTCCACACCAGACCCTGAAACTCTTTTATCTGGATCGACTAATGCCACAACCACTCTCTTGATCCCCGCTTGAATAATCGCATCGGTGCATGGGCTAGTACGACCATGATGATTACACGGTTCAAGAGTCGTGTATAAAGTTGCTCCGTTTGCAAATTTCCCTGCCTGTGCAAGAGCTGCTATTTCTGCATGGACGCCAACGCTGGACTCAAATCCTTCTTCAGGTTGCGTTGAATTTTCTGCAACATCAGTTGCATTAAATGGTCCCGTAAATCCTTTTCCTACTACCTCTCCTTTTGCGACAACCACTACCCCAACCCAAGGATTAGGTGAGGACCAAAACCTTGCTTTTTCTGCGACCTCAATAGCCTCAGCCATGAACTTGGCGTCTTCTTCTAAGTTCATGATCAGATCGGGTGTGGGTCAGTGTTGTCCGATAGGAGACCAACTGCGTGTGGAATAACATCTATGATCGCTTCTAAACATTCAATACAGCCTTTTTCAGAACCAGGTGTGTTTACAACAAGTGACGTCCCAATCGTTCCGGCAACGCCTCGTGAAAGTCTTCCCAGCGGATTGACCAATCTCATCGCTTCAGCCAATCCTGGAGCTTCTCTGTCTATTACTTTCAACGTGCCTTCTGGTGTTTGATCACGGGGACCAAAACCTGTACCTCCCGTAGTGACTATCAACCCATGAAATTCATGTGCCAAAGACACCAGAGTTTTAGCCACTTCATCATCACCATCAGGTGAAACCACAGTGTCCTCAACAGTCCACCCTTCATTGGAAACACGTTCAACCAATGCTTCACTTGATTTGTTTTCACGCACTCCGTGCGCCACTCCATCTGAGACTGTCAAAATTTTTACTTTCATTTCTTTTTTCACAGATTGTGCTTTTTCGTTCACATAATAAGCATAACTACCGTCTCCTCTACTCATGACTTCCGATAAAGTCTGAAAATGGAATTAAGCGCTTTAGACGGCTATGAAATAGCTGAATTTGAACATAGTGGTAAAAGCAAAACAGTTCTTCGTATTGGTTCAGGTCCCGCTGTTATCGTCATGTCAGAAATTCCTGGAATCACACCTAAAGTCGCTGAATTTGGTAGAAAGGTTGCTGGAATAGGCTGCACCGCAATTCTCCCCTCTCTTTTTGGAGTTCCTGGGGAAAAACCAACACTCGGTAATTCGATCCGAACGCTGCAAAAAGCCTGCATCTCTCGAGAATTCACCGCTCTCATGACTCGAAAAACATCTCCAGTCACCGACTGGTTACGGGCACTCGCTGCTTTTGAACACGGAAGGTGTGGAGGTCCCGGAGTTGGTGCAATAGGAATGTGTTTCACGGGAGGTTTCGCTTTAGGAATGATGCTGGATGAACGACTTGTAGCACCGGTTCTAAGTCAACCTAGTTTGCCTTTACCGTTTGGGAAAAAACGAAAGAAATCAATTGGCATTTCGAATTCTGATCTTGAAGTAGCTAAAAGTCGTGTCGATAGTGGAGTTTGCATTTTAGGTCTCAGGTTCTCTAATGATTCGATGGTTCCCAGCGAACGTTTTGCGAGACTTCATGAAGAGTTCGGAGACGGATTTGTGTCTGTCGAAATTGATTCGTCACCCGGTAACACTCATAGAATCAGCACACGCGCCCATTCCGTGCTTACCGAAGAGTTTGTCGATGAACCAGGACACCCAACTTTCGAAGCTCTAAAACTCGTTCTTGAGCATTTGAGAGAAAAACTTATTGCTGTTTAAGACATCAAGGTGCCCTGTAACAGAACACAGACATTCCTTCGCTGTCTAGATCTTGAGGAAGGATCATTCCACCTCTTCCATGTTTTCGCCAAGGGTGAGGCAAGTCACCTATTTCTTCGACATTCACGAGGTTTCGAAATTTTTCATCTACTCCAATAGTTTCTAAATTAGTTAGTGTGCAAACGCTGTAAATAAGCAAACCTCCAGATTTAACCATGGTCAAGGCTGAACACAGTAGTTTTAACTGAAGATCCGCTAAAACAGCTAGGTCTGCTTCTTTGATTCTCCATCTAGCGTCAGCTCTTCTTCTTAAAACACCAAGTCCGCTGCAAGGAGCATCAACTATAACTCTTGAAGCTTCACCTTTTCTGAATGGTAGATCTGTTCCGTCAGAGACAACCAATGGAAGTTTTATATTGAGTTCAAGAGAATTTGATCTCGCTAATTTCAGTCTTTTTAAGGATGCATCTGCTGCGATTACAGGAAATCCTGCTGAAACAGCTGCACTAGCTTTACCTCCTGGAGCTGCGCATACATCGATTACCGGACCTTCCCCCCAGTTTCCCTCCTGTGTTAAAAGATCTGACACTAGTTGAGAAGCCGCATCTTGAAAATAGCCGTCTTCACGGGGAGTCGCTGATTTTGAACTATTCATACACTTAAGTGCTGCACTAGCTTCAGGTTCTCCAAGATCAGACTCAAGTCTCTCGACTATCCAATCCGGATAGCTGTATTCGATCGCTTTTGTGGGCCACTCAACCGTCTCTTTGGCAACCTTGCGCAACACGGCATTACATAACCCTGTTGCCCATTTAGGCGCTAAAGAAACTGAACCGTTCACAGCAGCATGGTCGGGTATGTTCATCCAATGAAGCTGGTAGGTACCTAAACGCAAAATTGTACGAACATCTGGATGTAATTTTTTACTGATGAATCGATCAATCAAAAAATCACATGATCTACGCATTCTTGTAACGCCATAAACCAGTTCAGTGACTAATGCCTTATCTCTTTCATCCAGTTCAGAGTTATCCAAAGCAGTTCTTAACACTAAATTCGCGAATGCTGAATCCTTTTCTATCCGACCAAGAACCTTTAAAGCCAGAGCACGTGCCTCGTTATTTTCAGCCATCTCCGAATACGCAATTTTCTTCTAAACGCGCACCTAGTTTCCATGAATCGAATTCTTGTCGGGCTCGATTTTGAGACTGAACCTCAATGAGTCGTAATGCACCTTTACCGCTAGCCACCTGATCTCCAACCAGTTGACCAGGTGAACCCTGAATCTGTTGTGTATTTGCTTCAGCTTTCCAAATTTTGAAACGCTCACCTCTAAACGTTGTCCATGCTCCACCTATTCTGACTAGCCGATCGATTTTTTCAGCCTCGAGTCCCCAATCTATTGCTCTCTCTTGAGGGGTTACTTTTTCAGCCCAAACTATCTCCCCCACTTGAGGTACTGGTGCGCCAAGCCCATCGCCGAGTGTTGATACGAGCAGTTCACATCCCGCTTCAATCAATCGATCTCTAAGAGTTTCTGTAGTATCACGTGCTGAAATTTCTACTTCTTGCCGGGTAAAAACACCTCCAACATCAAACTCTTCTCCTATTTCCATTATGCAGACCCCACTTTTTGCATCACCGGCAAGAATCGCTCTTTCTATAGGAGCAGGCCCTCTCCACCTTGGGAGTAACGAAAAATGAACATTTATCATTTGGACTCTTTCAAGAAGATCAACCGGAATGAAACTTCCGTACGCTACTACCACTGCAAGGTCAATTTCGAAATTTTCTACCTCTTCTATCTCGTGAATCACTGGTAGACCCATTTCAATAGCAGCTCGTTTCACAGGAGAAGGCGAAGGTTCTTCACCTCTGCCCCTTCTACGATCCTCTCCGGTTACCACCACTCCAATGTCATATCCAGATGAACATAAACTCGTCATAAAAGGAACCGATAACTCGGGAGTGCCTACAAAAGCCAACCTCTTGAAATCATTATTCACTTTGTGGAAACCCAAGACTCTCTCCCACTATTGGAAGTGGAGAACCTATTGAATCGCCAATACCCATTAGTGTTTTATTAGCCTCACGTCTTTGATCTTCGTCTAGGTGATCAACGAGTAATACTCCGTCCAAGTGGTCCATTTCATGTTGGAACAATCGAGCTTCCAGTTCGTCAGCCTCGAAAGAAACTTCTTTACCATCTAAATCGATTCCCACTATATGAACCTGTTTGGGCCTCAGTAATTCCCATGAAAGACCCGGAATCGACAGACAACCTTCTTCAAAAGTCCATTCTCCGTCAGCATCTTTTATTTCAGGATTTATCAAAACACCTGGACCTGAACCCCAATCGTAAACAAAAAGTCTTTTTTGGACTCCCACTTGAGGTGCTGCTAAACCTATTCCAGGAGCTGAGTACATAGTTGACAGCATTTCTTGTGTCAAACGGGCGAGATTTTCTGTTATTTCTGTTACTTCTTTTGCCTTGACCCTTAATACAGGATCTCCTATGACTCTTATCGCATTCATAACCATTATGAAAGGTTATCGTCAGAAGGCTTTTGGTTTGACTGTCAAGCTCTTCGCGGATCAATTTCTATCCGAATTTTACCTTTTGGTCGTCCCACACTCGAAATAGCTTGAGATAAAGCGTTATTATCAGTAGCGCGAACGAGCCAACAGTCATCACGTGGACCCATAATTTCGATTCCGGAAATTCCACTTAGAGATTGAACCATTTCAGAAGCTGAAGCTCCTGAAATTTGAGCTAAAGCACTGTATGGCGGTAATTGCAATAAACGTCTTCTCTCAGATTCCGCTTCGATTAGTTTCTCTGGATTTGCATGGAGAACAGCTTGTAGAACTTCGTGCTCTGGTTGCCGGGTTTGGATGATTAATCTTCCTCCTCCGTTCCTGTTACCTATTAGCCGTGCAGATCGAATTAATAGAGAAGCCGCTTGTTCAGCAGCTCTAAACCTTGGTGCTAAAAGTTCCTGATCGAACTCTAAAAAAACTATCTGAGATGCTCGTTCTACTCTGTGGAGAGCTGCTTCAGTTCCAATATAAATATCTGAATCCGGTATTTTTCCTTTTGAATCTGAACTTATTTCTACAACTTTTTTCTTTGATAACGCTTCCAACTCTTCTCTCAGTCTTGCTATTCCTGCACGCAAATTTTTGAATCTTGTTGACCCGCAAGAATCACATACCACAGGACGATCATTGCAACCAGATGGACATTCAAGTGCATGGTCTTCTTTTTGGGTCAGAGGAATCAAATGCTTTTCACATCTTGCAAGAGAACCGCACCGGTCACATGCTAAGAGCCGTGAACGACCTTTTCTGTTTAAAATGCAAACAACAGGACCTGTTTCATCTCTTAAAATTGAAGTTAGCTTCTGGCTTAAAAGACCAGATCGTATAGGATCATCAACTCGCCGATCGATTATTTCAACTATTGGCCATCCATCCCGTTCTTCTTCACGTGAAGGTTTAATTTGATGACCCCATGAAATCGCTTCCAGCGTAGGAATCGCGGAAACTAAAACGCATGGCACATTTTTCCTTTTTGCCCGTTCTACAACTACATCACGCGCATTCCATGTTGGAGCACGTTCCTCTTGATAGGAAGCGTCATGTTCATCAAAAACAACGACTGCAGAAAGATCGACTATAGGAGCAAATGCCGCCGACCGGCTTCCCACTACAGAACCCCCAACAGCAGCATGTTGCCATTGTTCAGGTACTACTGAAACATGTAAGCCCTTACTCTTTAAACCTGCAGCAAGTTTCTGCGCACCAGAAATTGAAGGGAAAAGGATCAAAGTATTACCCTTGCTCACAAATTCAGATGCTATTGCGACAGCATCCTGTGATGGTGGCAGTCTAAGAACAGTCTCTTTATGTTTCACTGCTTCTTGCCACCAAACCGTATCATTTGCAGTGGTTTTTGTTTCCCCTATCCCATCCTTACGTTGCTCCAGTAAAGGAACATTCTTCGGTGGTGACGCTGTCGTTAAAAACCTATTGAGACGACCTGCCCAACGATGTGCCGCCCAACGAGCCAGATCTATTACTTCCGAAGAAGGTCCAACACCTCTGTATTTGGATAACGAAAGCAGATTAATTCCTTCTTCAGGTTGAATGTCAATCTCTAATACCCAACCATTTACCTGTCGTCCACTGAAAGGCACCCTGACCATAGTTCCAACTTTTATTTGATCAGCTCTCCCATCTTCAATCCATAACTGAGGAATTGAATAATCAAATGGTTTATCGATAGCTGGAACATCAGGAAGCACCCTGACTGCTCTCAAGTTTGATTTATCGTCATTAGAACTAAGAACTTCAGATTCAGCATCCTCAGTTGATTCAAGTGCTGACTCAAAAGTCAACTGGCCATTTTTATTTCGGGCATTCATAGAGGCCCGGGGGATCAGTTTAACCCTAAGTAAGAACGCACATCATCGGCGCGATTAACCTGCTCCCAAGGGAACTCCTCACGACCAAAATGACCATACGCCGCAGTTGACTTATAGATCGGTCTCCTCAAATCAAGATCCCTAATTATTGCCGCTGGTCTTAAATCAAAGATCTCTTGAATAGCACTTTCGATTTTAATGGGATCGACTTTTTCCGTTCCGAAAGTTTCAACAAGGATTGACACTGGTCTTGCCATTCCAATTGCGTAAGCGACTTGAACCTCACATCTTGATGCGGCTCCAGCAGCGACTAAGTTTTTTGCAACCCATCGCGTTGCATACGCTGCCGACCGGTCCACCTTGCTTGGGTCTTTACCTGAAAATGCGCCGCCCCCATGTCTGGCTATCCCTCCGTAAGTGTCGACAATAATCTTTCTTCCAGTCAGCCCTGCATCCCCCACAGGCCCTCCAACAACAAAACGCCCTGTTGGGTTAACCAAAACCGTGTAATCATCTTCACTGAATTCTTCAGGAATTGTGGGCCTTATTACGTGTTCAATCAGATCTGGACGAATAATTGTGTCTCTATCAATTCCGTCATTATGTTGAGTTGACACTAAAACAGTATTTAAACGGACAGGTTTGTTGTCTTCGTAGTCAAATGTGACCTGAGTTTTACCATCTGGTCTCAAATACGGAATATTGCCCGCCTTTCTTATTTCCGCATGTCTTTCTGCCATACGATTAGCTACTTGAATCGGTAAAGGCATTAAAGCTTCCGTTTCGTCACAAGCGTAACCAAACATCATTCCTTGATCTCCAGCACCTTGTCGGTCTAATTCATCCTCATCATCTGATGCCCCAGAACGAGTCTCTTCAGAACTATTAATACCTCGACTTATGTCATCAGACTGAGAGTCGAGAGTTACCATCACTCCGCAGGTGCTCCCATCAAATCCGTAGTCTTCTCTGTCATATCCAATTTCTCGAATAGTTTGGCGAACTATCCCTGGTATGTCCACATAACCCGAAGTTGTTATCTCTCCCGATACGACACAAATACCAGTGGTCACCATTGTTTCACAAGCGACTCTGGAATAAGGATCCTCTTCTAAAAGTGCATCTAGTATCGCATCAGAAATCTGGTCCGCCATTTTGTCTGGGTGACCTTCTGTCACTGACTCTGATGTGAAACTCCACTTTCGCGACACTATTATCTCTTTCCTTTTATTGAATCTTAGGATCAGTTCCCTGCATAGACCACGATTCAGAAACTATATCTATTACGTTTCTTGCTATTTCTCTTTTGTCACATAATGAAATTTCGGTTGAAACTCCATTTCGATCGATTACAGAAACCGAATTTGTGTCGTGTCCAAATCCGACTCCAGGAGCAGAAACATCATTCGCAACAATAAGATCAAGGTTTTTGCTTTCTAGTTTCCTCGAAGCATTCTCAAGTAAATTCTTTGTTTCAGCTGCAAAACCGATAATAAGTTGATTACCTTTTCTTGTTTTATCTAAAGCTTTCAGAATGTCCACTGTTGGCTCAAGTGGTATTTCAGGAACACCTTCTTCTTTTTTTATTTTATGGCTAGCGACTTTTCGAGGCTTAAAATCTGCTACTGCAGCAGCCATAAATATCCAGTCTGCTCTTGAAGAATTTTCCATTACCGAGTCATGCATTTCTTGAGCTGTTTCGATTCCTATTACTTCAATTCCTAATTCATCTGGTGCTGTTTCAGCTTCTGTCGTTACACAAACCACCTTCGCTCCTCTTAATGCTGCTTCACTCGCCAACGCATGACCTTGTTTACCTGATGATCGATTTCCGATATAACGAACCGGCCCTATAGGTTCTCGCGTGCCACCTGCCGTAACTAAAACTGTTAGCCCTGCAAGATCCCCAGGCTGGTGTTTACCGTCTTTACCTAAAAGTTTGAAAACTGATTCCACTACATCTTCTGGTTCCGCTAACCGTCCGAAACCACTATCCCCTCCAGCTAGTCTCCCTTCAACAGGTCCCACTATTTGAACGCCGCGCTCTCGTAGTACAGCAATATTTTCAATTACCGAAGCTTGTTCCCACATCTCTGTATGCATTGCTGGGCAGATCATCACATCTGCACGTGTCGCTAAAAGAGTGGCTGTTAACAAATCCCCTGATCTACCGTTTCGATAATCGGATATGAGTCGGGCTGTAGCGGGACATACAACAATCAAATCAGCCCCTTGACCCAGTCTTGTATGTGGAATCGCATGTTCTTCATCCCACAAGGAAATCTGTGTTTTTTCAGAACCTAAAGCATCAAAGGTCGACTTTCCGACAAAACGAAGTGCACCTTTTGTCATTACTGGTGAGACATGAGCCCCAGCGTCTGTAAGTCGCCTGCATACCTCTATAGCCTTATAAGCGGCTACTCCACCGGTAATTCCTAGAACGATCCTACGACCGTCGAGCTGACCCATTTGGGATATAAACGAGGCTAAGCGCTCTCGTCGTCTTCAGATGAGGTTTCACCTGATTCTTCGCCCATCAAAACTTCTGCTTCTGCTCCTGCTCCTGCTTCAGCAACTTCTTCAATCTCAGGTTCATCAGGAAGCTCTATAGGGACGATTTTCTCAACTGATACCTCTTCAAAAGCTATTGATAAAGGTTTTCTTGAAGTTGAAGTTATCTGAGGTGGAACTGAAGCTCCCAAACCTTCACCTAACTGACCAAAATATGAAGTTATTTGTCGAGCCCTTCTGGCGCCGAGAACAACAAGACCAAATTTTGATTCAGTCGTGTCTAAAAGACCTTCAATCTCTGGGTTCATCAATGTGTCATAACGTCGCATAGCGACTCCTCTTGAAGAAATGCCACTCTTGCAGGTGGTTCCTGCGGCATCTCCAAGGTATCAGAACGAGAGTAACTTCCCTACGGTTCTCTTAAAGTCGAGCTTTGCAAATAATTTCACTTATTGCTTTTGTGGCTTTTGCGAGATCATTATTCAAAATGATCTGATAATTAAGCTCTTTTGCTTCTTTTCTCTCTCTTTCTGCTTCCAGCAAACGCTTGTCTATTTCACTCGACTTATCACCTCTTGCAGATAACCGTCTTCGCAATTCTGGGTCTTCAACATCGATGAAAATTAAAATTGCTTCTGGAAGTTTCTCATTTATTTGACGCCCTCCTGAAACATCTATTTCCAAGATCAGATCTCTTCCATCATTAGATTCAGGCATAGGGGTTCCATACATCGAGCCTAAAAAATCATTCCATTCGATAAAGCCTCCGTTGTCCTTGTGCCTGTTGAATTCAGCGTCATCGACAAAAAAATATGAATCGTCCTTATCATCTACTCGAGGTTCTCTTGTGGTCCACGACCTACTTACAGTAACTTTGGGATCCTGTTCGCATAGTTCACGTACGATCGTTCCTTTACCTGCGCCACCGGGACCTGATATAACAATGATCAAAGGTGCCTTCGTTCCTTCAGATGTCACGATTGATCAGGGAAACGTGATACAAGCGAAGCTCGTTGTTGAGGACCTAAACCACGCAATCGACGACTTTCACTTATACCTATTTCTTCCATGGTCCTGCGCGCTTTTACTTTGCCGAGTCGTGGCAAGGATTCCAAAACCGCAAGGACCTTCATTCGACCGAGACTTTCATCAGTGTCCGAACGTTCTAACAGATCTTCTAAAGACAGAGATCCCATTTTTAATAGTTCTTTAATTTCAGCACGTAGCCTTCTAGCTTCTGCTGCCTTTACTAGGGCTTGACGCCTCTGTTCATCTGTGAGTGGCGGAGGTCGGTTCATGCGAAAACCATAGTAGGCAATCATTATAAAATTTGCATTCTGCAGAAGCAAAAATTTTTTATCCTAAAAGCTCACTTACTAATTCTTCAGAAGCATCTATAGGATTTTCAGCTTCCGTTACCATTCTCCCTATCACCAACATGTCAGCTCCACCACTAATTGCTTCCATAGGTGTTGCTACTCTCGCTTGGTCATGGCTGTCACCACCAGGCAACCTTAAACCCGGAACAACTCTTATCAGCTTGTCAGAAAAACTTGAAGTGGCTTCAAGATCAGGTGCTGCACAAATGATCCCTTCACAACCTGCTTTTAACGCAGTTTCACAGCGTGAAACAATTGTCTCTTCATTTTTTACTGTGTCGCTCGTTAGCACTGTCACTCCTAAAACACCTGGAGTTGGCAAACCTACACTCTCTGCCCCTTCTCTTAAGCCATCTACAGCAGCTTTGAGCATTTCCTCTCCCCCTGCGGCATGCGCCGTAACCCATCTTGCGCCTACCGATCCGACTACACGAGCAGCCTTATGAACTGTTGTTGGAATGTCATGTAGTTTCAAATCACAGAAAACATTAAAACCTGCCTCAGTGAAAACTCCTACCGAATCAGGTCCTGCTGCCGTATAAAGTTCCAGTCCGACCTTTACCGTGCCAAAGAAATCAAATAGAGAACCGGCAAGACGGCGAGCATCAATCAAATCATCGACGTCTAAAGCCAAGGCAAGACGGCTTTTAATCTCTAACGGGACGTTGTCTTCTGACTCTTCACTAATTTCGAATTCTTCGTCTTCGAACAACTCATCTAATGACTCATATTTCTCAACCATGCGCGCCTCCAATCAGATCGCTGATTCTTTTAACTTCATGACTTTCACACCATCTCGAAAGCCCTGCTATAACTTTTTTACATATTCTTGGATCTTTAAAAGTTGCTGTGCCTATCTGTAATCCCGTTGCTCCTGCGAGAATAAACTCCAACGCGTCTTCAGCACTGTTAATACCACCAACACCTATAATTGGCAATTCTGGATGAGCTTCGTGAGTATCAAAAACTGCTCGGACAGCAATTGGTCTTATTGCTGGTCCAGACAGACCACCACGCTTTGCTCCTAAAATTGGTTTTCTTGATTCGACATCAATTGCCATTCCTAGAACAGTATTTGCTATTACAACAGCCTCAGCTCCTGCCTTATGGGCTGCTTCTGCGATATCTGGCAGTTCGGGTGTATTCGGACTGAGTTTCGCCCAAAGTGGTTTATTGACAACATTTGCTGCTTCTACTACTTCCGTAATGGCTTGGATTGAATGTGAAAACAGTTTTCTTCGATCTTCCAAGTTTGGACACGAAGCATTAATTTCTATTGCTACCACTTCAGGAGGTGAATCGCGTAAAAGAAAAGCAGCTTCAGCAAACTCTTCAACTGTTGAACCCCAAATACTCGCGACTATACGGGCATTAGAATTCCTTAATGAAGGCAACTTTTCATCTATCCAAGCCTTTACACCAGGCCCTTGAAGTCCAACACTATTCAACATCCCTGATGGGGTTGGATGGAGCCTCGGCGGCAAATTACCCTCCCACTTATCCGCATGAAGTGATTTGACTACTATTGCACCTATTTCTTGCAAGTCCATATATTCAGATAACTCACTGCCATAACCTGCTGTACCTGAAGCTGTCATAACAGGATTTGGAAGAGTAACAGATCCTAAAGTCGTTGTCAGATCGACATTTGCTTTAGCCGTTCTCATGAGTCAGCCATTTTCCGATACTTCTGATTTAAAAACTCCAAGATGATACTCCTGAAGAGTTCGGACAGAAAGAGGATATTTGTTCCAATCCGTTAAACCTTTCACAGCAGCAAGCGCAGCAGCAGCAGTCGTCAGTAGTGGTATACCTTCTGCGGCAGCCGCCCCTCTTATATGGTCACCATCTGCTCTCGGGCCTCGTCCGCGCGGGCTATTGACTACAAGTTGAATTTTTCCTGACCTAATGAGACGGACAGCATCGGTTCCTTCTTCCCCGATCTTTGCTACCCGATCAGCAACATTTACTCCATTTTCTTCTAGATAGTCTGCTGTTCCACCAGTTGCAACTATTTCCAAACCAAGTCTCAAAAAGCCTTTTGCTGCCTCTAAGCCTGAACTTTTATCACGATCGGCAAGAGACATGAAAACTGTTCCTTCAGTTGGAAGTGCGCCTCCCGCTGCTATCTGCGACTTTGCGAACGCTAATCCCGGAGTGAGGTCAATTCCCATCACTTCACCCGTCGAACGCATCTCAGGCCCTAAGACCGGATCTGCTTCAGGAAAACGATTAAACGGCAGTACGGCTTCTTTGACCGAAATGTGATCCCCCTTGACTGCTTCTTGAAGAAGTCCTTCTTCACGTAATTCTTTAAGTGTGGCTCGCATCATCACTCGACTTGCGATTTTCGCAAGAGGAATCCCTGTGGCTTTAGCGACAAAAGGAACTGTCCTTGAAGCTCTTGGATTTGCTTCGATCACGTAAACTTCATCATCCTTTACCGCATACTGAACGTTTATTAAGCCTTTCACGTCAAGAGCTTCTGCAATTCTTCTAGTATGGCTTTCTATGAGTTTCACCACTTCTTCTTTGAGATTCGGAGGCGGTATGACACAGGCACTATCACCACTATGGATGCCAGCTTCTTCAACATGTTCCATCACAGCACCAATAAGAACATCTCCTTCATGATCTCGAACAGCGTCAACATCGACCTCAGTTGCATCTTCAAGAAATCGATCGATAAGAACTGGTCTTTCAGCTGAAAGACCTCCTTCTATTCCCAAACTTCCAAACCGCGTCATTTCTTCCATAGTTTTTTCGAGCTGGTTATCGTCATATACGATTTCCATCGCTCTGCCTCCTAAGACATAAGAGGGCCTAACTAAAACTGGATAGTCAACTTTTTTGGCTACTTGAAGAGCTTCTTGAAGGTTTTTTGCTGTTCCCCCTGGTGGTTGAAGAATTTTCAAATCCACACATAGCTGGTTCCAGTTTTCTCGGTCCTCCGCTCGGTCAATTGATTCAGGGCTTGTACCTGCAACCAGTTCTGGCGGGAGAACTCCTGCTAATTTGAGTGGCGTCTGACCACCTAATGAAACGATTATTGCTTCAGGCTCTTCCACATTGACTATGTTGCTCACATCTTCAAAAGTTAACGGTTCAAAATAAAGTCGATCACTGGTGTCATAATCTGTCGAAACTGTCTCCGGATTGCAATTCACCATAACTGTCTCATAACCAGCCTCGCTTAAAGCAAAACTCGCGTGGACACAACAGTAATCGAATTCAATTCCTTGACCTATCCGATTTGGGCCAGCTCCCAGAATGATAACTTTAGGTCTTTCTGAGGGTAGAACTTCATTTTCATCTTCCCATGTCGAGTAGTGATACGGAGTCTCAGATGAGAATTCTGCTGCACATGTGTCCACTGTTTTGTATGTTGGCCACACATCAGACTTCTCTCGTAACTCCCTGACTTTCTCTGATGTGCATTCCCAGATGTAAGACAGTTGTGCGTCTGAAAAACCTAGCTGTTTCGCTCTTTTCCATTCATTTGGTACTAGTTCCTCTGGTGACAGTTTTTCAAGAGCCATTCTTTCTTCTGTAATTATTGAGATCTGATCTATGAACCATGGATCTATCGACGTTTCTTCAAAAAGTCTTTCAATCGAATAACCTCTTCGAAGTAGCGTTTCAAGTTGGAAGAGACGTTCAGGTGTCGGAATGCCAACTTTGCTGATCAGAACTTCATCTTCCATTTCTGAAAATTTATGTTCACCTGGATCAGCATTAAGTCCTTGTCTCCCATTCTCGAGTGACCTCATGCCTTTTTGTAGAGATTCTGGAAAAGTTCTGCCTATGGACATTACTTCCCCCACAGATTGCATTGACGTTCCCAGAACCCCGGATGAGCCAGGAAATTTCTCAAAAGTCCATCTCGGAATCTTCGTAACTACATAGTCGATACTCGGTTCGAATGATGCGGGAGTTTCCTTAGTTATGTCGTTAGTTATTTCATCTAACGTGTAACCAATAGCTAGTTGAGTAGCGATTTTTGCAATTGGAAATCCTGTTGCCTTTGAAGCTAGCGCTGAAGATCTACTTACCCTTGGATTCATTTCTATAACTACTTGTTCTCCTGTGTTTGGATCTACTGCAAACTGAACATTCGAACCGCCCGTTTCAACTCCAACACGACGTAAACATGCGAACGCTGCATCTCTCATTATTTGATATTCAACGTCAGTAAGTGTTTGTGCCGGAGCGACTGTTATTGAATCACCGGTGTGAACACCCATCGGATCCAGATTCTCAATCGAGCATATGACAACACAATTATCTGCCTTATCGCGCATTACTTCGAGTTCGAATTCCTTCCAGCCTGCTATTGACTTCTCGATCAAGATTTCATCTATAGGACTAGCTTCAATGCCTCGCTCTGCTATTTGTTCAAACTCTTCGTTTGTTGAAGCTATACCTGTGCCCTTGCCACCCAGAATGTAAGCAGGTCTAACTATCAAAGGCAGCCCAAGATCATTAGAAATTTCACTTGCTTCTTTCATATTGCGAGCAACTCCTGATGCCGGCACTCCAAGTCCGATTTCTGTCATTGCTACTTTAAATTTTTCTCTATCTTCCGCTGTTGCAATTGCATCAGCATCTGCACCAATGAGTTCAACGTTATTTTCTTCTAAGATTCCTTCTTCTGCTAGTTCACGAGCAAGGTTTAAAGCTGTCTGCCCACCGAGTGTCGGCAATAAAGCGTCAGGTTTTTCCTTCTCAATAATTCTCTTTATTACATCCAGTCTTAAAGGCTCTATGTAAGTGGCATCAGCGAAATCAGGGTCTGTCATAATCGTCGCTGGATTGGAGTTCGCTAGTATTACTCGGTAACCCTCTTCTTTTAATACGCGGCATGCTTGAGTTCCTGAATAATCAAATTCGCATGCCTGACCAATTACTATTGGTCCTGAACCAATTAGAAGAATACTATTTATGTCATCTCTTCTAGGCATCAGATTTATCCTGCTCTGCCCAAAAGGTCTTCGAATTGTTCGAAAAGATAGCTGCTGTCATGAGGTCCGGGGCCAGCTTCAGGATGATATTGCACGCTAAACGCTGGAGCTTTAAGGCAATTAATGCCAGCTATGGTTCCGTCATTTAAATTTATGTGCGTTACTTCTGCATCTTTGATAGAACCTTCCGCGACACAGTAGTTGTGATTCTGGCTAGTAATCTCAACTACGCCTGTTTTTACATTCCTTACGGGATGGTTGCCGCCATGGTGTCCAAATGGGAGTTTGAAAATTTCAGCTCCTAAAGTCTCCGCTAAAAGTTGATGCCCTAAGCAGATCCCGAAGATAGGTACCTTTCCAAGAATATTTTTTATGTTTTCTCGAACATAATCCAAAGGCTCTGGGTCCCCGGGGCCATTTGATAGAAAAACCCCATCAGGTTTCATGTCTAAAACAACCTCGGATGCGGTGTCTGCTGGTACTACTGTTATTTCACCCAGGTTCGATAGATGTCGAAGAATAGTTGATTTTATGCCAAAGTCATAAGCAACAATTTTTCTCTTGCCGCCGGTTGAAGAAACTTTATACATTTCTCTGCAAGTAACTGTTTTTACGAGATCTATGTTGTCAGTTCCTGGTTCTTCACTCGCTGCGAGTTGCAATTGTCCAATATCTACTGTTCCAAATGCACCTGGCATCGCACCTACGTTTCGTATGTGTCTGGTAAGTCTGCGAGTGTCTACACCAGCTATTCCAGCAATCGCTCTTACATTGAGCATTTCATCAAGACTTTGAGTTGCTCTCCAATTACTGTGTCTTCTACTTAAGTCTCTTACTATCATTCCCCTACAGAAAGGTTGTGAACTTTCATTGTCATCGTCGTTAGTTCCATAATTGCCGATGTGTGGGTAAGTAAAAGTGATTATCTGCCCGGCATATGAAGGGTCTGTTATCACTTCTTGATATCCACTTAGTACCGTGTTAAATACAACCTCTCCTGAAACAAGTCCTCCTTCAGGAACAGCCCCGATCATTTCTCCGGTAAAAATTGTTCCATCTGAAAGAACTAAGTGTGCTTCAACTAATTTTCTTTGATCTTTTTTCACTTGGTAGATTCTCCATCAAAAACAACTAAAAGTCCGTTATTTATGGTGTGTCGTACACGTCCTCTCAGGTTCCACCCTTCATATGGCGTATTTGAGCTCCTGCTTGACATTTCCTTCCCTGAAACTGTCCATGTTTCATCTAGGTCAATTACACACAAATTCGCCGGGTTGTCTTTCTCAACTGTCATTCCATGACGATCATCTACCCCGGCAATTTTCGCTGGCTGCCAAGAGAGCAGTCCTAGTACTCCCGGCAAATCAAGTCCGCTGTGTTCAAGGGAAAGAGATAACGCCGTTTCCAGTCCCAGCATCCCAGGTGGAGCTTGATCAAATGGCATTTCCTTGGAGTGTTGGCTATGCGGCGCATGATCCGTTGCGATTGCATCAATAGTTCCGTCCTCTAGTCCTTCTTTTATCGCTTTTACATCAGATTCTGTTCTCAAAGGTGGGTGAACCTTAAAAACAGGGTCGTAGCAGCTACATGCAGAGTCGGTAAGTGTGAAATGATGTGTGGTGGCTTCAGCGGTAACAGGCAGACCCGCAGCTTTGGCTTCTCTGACCATTTGCACTGAACCCAACGTTGAAAGGTGCTGAAAATGAATTCTTGCTCCTGTCATTTTTGACAATGCTATATCGCGCATGACCATCAATTCTTCAGCCTCTGATGGTTGTCCGGGTATTCCCAATAACGAAGACCATTCCCCCTCGTGCATATAGCCACCCTCAGCTAGTTCATGAACTTCGCAATGCTGAGCTAAGACTACGGGTCTGCCTAATCGAGATTCGAGACCTGTGCTGTACTCCATCAAGCGGCGCATAAGTTGCGGATCTTGAACGCCTGTTCCATCGTCAGTAAATATTCCTATTCCATTATCTACCAGTTCCCCCATCTGAACCATTTCTTTCCCTTCTCGTCCTATTGTCATCGCAGCTGATGGAATGATCTCACAAGACGACTTTTTGCCGAGAGTTTTTATTTGTTCAACTACAGCAAGACAATCAGTCGCTGGTTCAGTGTTTGGCATTGCTACAAGCGCTGTGAAGCCTCCCATTGCTCCCGCACGTGCGCCTGTTTCTATCGTCTCTGCTTCTTCATTTCCTGGTTCGCGAAAATGCACATGAAGGTCAACAAGTCCTGATGTAATCACACAACCTGAACAATCAACTTCTGTATCTCCTTCTAGTTTTTTTCCAGTGTCTAAAATTTTTCCATCTGTACCGATGGATACATCTAAGGATCTTTCACCCTTCTTATCAAGGATCTTGCCTCCTTTTAAAACAATGCTCATTCCTGCACCTCATCCTGTTTAGATGTTTCATGCTGTCCTAGAAGCATGAAAAGAACTGCCATTCTTAAGGAAACTCCATTTGTAACTTGATCAAGAATTATGGATCGTGGGTCCGTTGAAACCTCAGCAGTTATTTCTACTCCTTGATTCGTCGGACCTGGATGAAGTATTAATGCGTCCTTTGAAAGCATCTCGCATCTACGCCCATTTAAACCGAAATCTTTTGCATATTCTCGCAAGGAAGGAATAAGGCCTTTGCTGTGTCTCTCGGCCTGCATTCTTAGCAGGTAGCAGGCATCTAGATCCGAAATGACGTCATCTAAAACATTTGAAACTTCAACTGGCCAGTTATTGAGCGATGGAGGCATGAGTGTCTGTGGAGCTATAAGTGTAACTTTTGCCCCCAAAGAGGAAAAAGCTAAGACGTTTGATCTAGCGACACGGGAATGTCTTATATCCCCTACTATTCCAATCGACATTCCATCCAATGATCCGCGTTGTTGTTTCAACGTGTAACAATCCAGCAACGCTTGTGTCGGATGTTCATGGCACCCATCTCCTGCGTTGATAACCGATGCATTAGTCCACTCTGAAACTCTTTGTGGCGTTCCGGCCATGCTGTGTCTGACAATTAAAACATCCGCTCCATATGAACTGATTACTTCTACTGTGTCCCGAAGACTTTCACCTTTAGAGAGCGACGATGAACCCGCTGAAAATGTCAGCGTGTCTGCTGATAACCGACGTGCTGCAGATTCAAATGAAAGTCTTGTTCTAGTCGAATCTTCAAAAAACACTGAAGCCACTGTTCTTCCTCTTAGTGCCGGAACTTTTGGAATAGGTCTTTTCCCTATTTCAGCGAACCGGTCAGTTAATTCGAGTATCAGTTCCAGTTGTTCTCTAGTTGTGCCTTCTATGCCTAGAAGATGCTTACTTAAATCTGGAGGAGTTTCAAAATCTAAACTCATTTTCGCATCACTCCTAGATCCACTCCTTCTTCGGTCACATCTACTAGTTCGTCAATCCTTGTAGGTAAATTTTTACCTACATAGTCTGGCCGTATAGGCAATTCTCGGTGACCTCTATCCACCATCACTGCAAGTTGAATTGATCTAGGACGACCAAAATGACAGATAGCATCAAGAGCAGCTCGAATCGTTCTTCCTGTGAAAAGAACATCATCTGCGATTACAACTATTTTGCCATCTATGAGATCAGGCAAATTTGTGGCTGCTTCTGGAACAACCGGTCTCAAACCAATGTCGTCCCTATGCAACGCGACATCTAAGCAACCAGATTCTATTTCTCGTCCCTCGATCTCTTCTAATGCTTTTACAAGGTTTTCTGCTACTTTGACTCCACCTGTTTGCAAGCCCACTATAAGAATGTCTTCTGATCCTTGATTTCTTTCAATCACTTCATGAGCCATGCGTCGAATCGCTCTTCTCATGTCGTCTCGTGTCATTACACGAGCGCTTGCAACAAAAACGCCCCCGAAAGGGGGCGTCATACGTCTTTCTCGGTCGGCCATAGGCCATATCTCCTTGATCCGTATGGGCCTCACTAGGACCCGTTTGACGGCCAAGCACTACCATATACGCGTCCGCTAGGTATTTGCGTATTCATGCTTAGAAGAAATTTTTTTTAAGAGTCTCTACTTGTAAACGTTTTAAAGAAAGATTCCTATGATCTGACTTGATCTGCTATTTGAGAAAGTAACCCGTTTACAAAACGCTTGGAATTCTCCGTTGAATATTCACCAACTAGTTCCACCGCTTCATTAATAATTGTGGCTATTGACGTTTCAGGGAAATTGATTAATTCAAGTACCGCTACTCTTAGTACAGCTCGATCCACAACTGGCATCCGCTCTAAACGCCATTCTTCTGCGTTGCTTTCAATCAGTGAATCAATTTCTTGTCGTTTTGATGCTATTCCTTCGATTAAGTCATAAACGTAACTCTCTGGCCTTACTGGCTGTTCATTCAGAACTTCTAAATTTTCCCTTCCTTGAGTTTCAGCCGCGTAAAGAACTCCTAATGCTGTTTCTCTGTCTTCACGTCTGGATCCAAAACCACTACTGGCACCTGATGGCATTATTCAAACCTCTAACCGACAGTTGTTATTATTAAACACGGCTTAGATATTCGCCGGTTCTAGTATCAATCTTTACTTGTTCATTTGGTTCAACAAAGAGTGGCACCTGAACAACTAGTCCGGTCTCTAGAGTCGCAGGTTTTCTACCTCCAGAAACTCTGTCACCTTGAACTCCAGGTTCAGTTTCAGCGATCTTCAGTTCGACCGCTGCCGGCAATTCAACTCCCACAATTTCGCTTCCAAACATTAACATCTGTGCTTCACTTTGTTCTGCTAGGTAATTGACCGAATCCCCAAGAGTTTCTGGCTCTATCGATATCTGCTCAAAAGATTCAGAATCCATAAACACATAATCATTGCCATCCCTGTACAACAACTGCATGGAACGCTTATCGATAATTGCTCGTTCCACTTTTTCTCCAGCTCTAAAAGTTCTATCGACTACTACACCATTCTGCAGACCTCTTAAAGTGGTTCGCACAAAAGCATGACCTTTCCCTGGTTTGACATGTTGGAACTCAACGACTTGATACAACTCATTGTCCAGTTCAAGCGTCATTCCATTTTTTAAGTCATTCGTTGTTATAACAGGCATTTTTTTTCTCTTATTTATTAAATTATTTTTGGGGAGTGAGTCAAGAACTCACAACCTTGTTCAGTAACAATCACAGTATCTTCCCATCTAACACCACCGACATCAGGCAAATAGACTCCAGGTTCAACTGTCACCACTTGCCCTGCGCGAAGAGTATCAGTAGTAAGTCCAGAAAGCGTGGGAGCTTCATGAATGTCAAGTCCTACTCCGTGACCTGTTCCATGGGTAAAAGCTTCCGCTAAACCAGCTTCCTTTAATACTTCTCTACATGCAGAATCAACATCTGCATTCGGCACGCCTTCTTTTACTTTTTCTAATCCTGCTTTTTGCGCTTCTAAAACCACCTCAAGCATTTCGGCCGGTTGACCCGTTCCGGTGCCGCCAATGCGGGTCGAGCGGGTCATATCTGACCTGTAGTTTTTATAAAGAGCTCCCATATCGCAAACTACGAGATCTCCTTCTGACAGGATTCTGTCACCAGGTCTTGCATGAGGACGCGCGCTATTAGGGCCTGCAGCGATAATTGTTTCAAAAGCAGTTCCTTCAGCTCCTTGTTTTACCATCATTTCGTCTAGAGCGGTAGAAACTTCTTTTTCACTTACTCCGGTTTCTAGCATCGGCCAAATACTAGCGAGTGCTTTGTCAGCTATTTCTGCTGCTGTTTTCATCAGAGCAATTTCACCTTTGTCTTTAATCTGTCTTAGATCTTCTACGAGACCTTCGGTGAATATCAATTCTGAACTTTCAAAAACCTTCTCCAAACTCTTCATCCTCGCCCAAGTAACGGACTGGGCTTCAAGTCCAACGCTTTTAGTCATTCTGGAAATGGTCTTAAGTCTTTCAGACTGCTTCGCACCAACCATTTCAACTTCAATTTGAGCACCTGATTTTTCTACTTCTTCGACTGCCTGATCTCCATAACGTCCATCCACTAAAAGTAAAGCTTTCTCTGAATCAATCCAAAGCAAGCCAGCAGAACCTGTAAATCCTGAAAGGTAGTAGATGTTAGTAAGTGAAGTAACCAATAAAGCTTCGCATCCTGCTGATTCAAATTTCTCAGCAAGTCTCGAAAGTCTGCCTTTCATGTCAAAATCCAAATTGAAATTGTTTGTCATTCTTTAATCATGCCCGCCATGGCATCAATTGCCATTTGATATCCCTTTGCCCCAAACCCAGCGATAGTACCTGAGCTTACTGGTGCCACAACAGAGGTGTGTCGCCATGGCTCTCTTGATGCTGGGTTAGAAATATGTAGCTCGATGATGGGGCCATCAAAACTGGCTAAAGCATCATGTATAGACCATGCATAATGGGTGAAAGCTCCAGGATTTATAATTATTCCTGAACATCTATTTCGGGCAGCGTGGATCGAGTCGACAAGTTCACCTTCATGGTTTGATTGAAAATGTTCGAGCGAAAATCCTATTTCAGCTGCTTTGTTTTTAGCTGCTTCAACATGCTCCTCTAAAGTTTCGCTCCCGTACGTTTCAGGTTCTCTTTCTCCCAGAAGATTTAAATTTGGCCCAGATAGAAGCAATAAAATTGGTTCGCTCATATTTTCCTCCACTCCTTTTTCAAAATCATCGAACTTTATTAAGAGTTTCTTTTATGAGACTCTCTTCTATACCTTTTACTACTTCTAAACCATTTGGACCATCTAGAACGAAGGTAAAGCCGTCCACTGCTTTTTTATCCCGCGTCATTGCAAATAATAAATCCTCACTACCCATTGTTGCAGGTAAAACACTAGGGAGACCATAGCTTTCCACTATGTGACGATGCTCCAAAACTCTTTCATGGTCTATTCGGTCCAGGGTGTGAGCAAGTTCAGCGGCATAAATCAGTCCTATGGCTACTGCTTCTCCGTGTTTAATCTCATAATTGCCAATATTTTCAATGGCGTGACCTAAGGTGTGGCCATAGTTGAGCAAGGCTCTTTTACCTTGCTCTTTTTCATCTTGTACGACGATCTCAGCTTTTATCTCAACTGCCCTTGAAATTCTGTCTTCAAGTTCCATTTGGATAAGCGGATCACCAGTCAGGAAATGGTATTTAGCTAACTCTCCCAGACCTGAACGTAATTCGCGTTCAGGGAGAGTGTCTAAAGTGTCAAGGTCACATATGACTCCTGACGGCTGCCAAAAGGAACCCATTAAATTTTTTCCTTCTGGAAGATTGACTCCTGTTTTACCACCTACGGCGGCATCGATCTGAGCTAAAAGAGTTGTAGCTACGTGAATAACAGCGACCCCTCTGTGATATGTGGCAGCTGCAAATCCTGCCACATCGGTAACCACACCTCCTCCTACTCCTATGATTACATCAGCTCTTGTTAAACCCCAAGAAGCAAAAGCGCTACAAAGTTCTCCAACTGTTGTTAAAGATTTGGCTTCTTCTCCGTCACCTATTTCAAAGACTTTATGTTCGATTTCAGGTTCTACAGTTATTCCAATTTTTGCCTGTGTGACAATTGCAGCGCGATGAGCTCCAGAAGGAATCAGACTTGGCAATCTATCCATTGCGCCATTACCAATAATGACCGGATACTCAATACCACTAGGTAGCTCTACTTTGACTTCATTCATTTTCTACACCTAAACGCGACTTTAAACTATCGAACAACAACTCAGAAACATTTGAAGCTTTCATGTTGTTGGTATCTATAGTTAAGTCCGCTATTTCTGCATAAAGGTCTGCTCTTTCGTTGTCTAGTTTCGTAAGCACTTCTAAAGGGTCTTTTCCTTTTAAAAGCGGTCTTGTGGAACGTCTGCTTACGCGTTTGACCAAAGTTTTTATATCAGTATGAAGCCAAATAACAAAAGACTTTTCCTGCAATAATCTTCGATTTGAAGACCTTTCTACAATCCCTCCACCTGTTGAGATGACCAAAGGATCTGGAGTCGAAAGTTTAGATTCGAGAGCCTGTTCCTCAAGATCTCGAAAAATCTTTTCCCCTTTTTCAGCAAAAATTACACCTATACTTCGCCCTGCTTGATTTGCTATTACTACATCAAGGTCAGCGTGATCATAATTCATTAACTTTCCTAGTAATGAACCGATCGTGGATTTACCTGAACCCATGTGACCCACCAAAGTAACGTGACGTAATTTTTCTTTAGGCATCTCTTTAGATTACCTATTTAGTGACGCTCAACTGAAACGATTAGTCAAATGTTTCTTATTATGCTTATTTTTCGATTTCATCTAAAGCTGCTTTTCTCATAGCATCCACAGGGGCTTCCTTGCCGGTCCAGAGTTTGAATGCCCTAGCAGCTTGAAAAATCAACATTGACAGACCGCCATGGGCTTCTACTTTTCGGTCTCTAAGTGCTTTCATCCACGGAGTTGATATGGGGTGGTAAATCAGATCTACAGCTAGTTGGCCTTTGGTAAATAAATTTGGTTCTATCGGAAAATTTGTAGTGTTCCCAGTGTCAGACATCCCTATTGGTGTGGCATTAATAACCAGATCAGCTTCAGAAACCACTTCAGAAATTTCGTTTTCTTCTACATATCTACCAACCGGACCGGCTAGTTCTAATGCATCGAAAGCTTTCTTTTTTGTTCTATTCATGACAGCTATTTCTCTTACTCCTGCTTTGCCAAGTGAATGAATTATTGATCTTGCTGAACCTCCTGATCCAATTACTAAAACTTTTTTACCAGCAACATCCATTCCTGCATCATGTTTCACTGCATCTAAAAACCCGTCTCCATCCGTGTTATGTCCTTTTAAGTTTCCTGCATCATTAACGATGCAGTTGACTGCCTGTAACTTTTTTGCACTATCGCTAATTTCGTCGAGGAGGGGACAGACACTTGCCTTGTGTGGCATGGTTACAGAAAGGCCGGCTATACCCAAGGCTCTAATCCCACTGATGGCATCTGCAAGTTTTTCTTCGGGCGTCTCAAAAGCTGTATACACCCAATTCATTTTTGCTTCTCTAAAAGCAGCATTGAGTATTACAGGAGATAGAGAATGTTTTACTGGATTTCCAATCACTCCTACCAATGTTGTTGACCCGCTAATCCTCATAATGAAATTATCGCAGATCTAACCGCACCCGAGATCTTTATTTACGCATATTTTCCGTGCTTTTTCAAAGTCGTCCGAAGTTGTAGCAAATGTGTGAGCACCTACAACCCCATTTTGATCAGTTCTGACGTAATAAAGCCAGTCACCTTTAACTGGGTTAAGAGCTGCTTGGATTGAAGCTCTACCAGGTGCTGAAATAGCTGTCGGTGGAAGCCCTAACGATACGCGTGTGTTCCATGGGGAATCATATTCCAAATCTTCAACACTGAGTTCCTGTCCGGCAGTTTTACCGACCGCATAACGAGATGTTGCATCAATACCCAACCTCCACCCTCTTCGTAGTCGGTTATAAATGACTCTCGCTATCATTGGTCTCTCTTCAGCTAGTTGCGCTTCTTCTTCAATCAATGATGCAATTATTAGAGCTTCATATGGAGTGATACCAAGGTTTCGTGTTTTTTTCTCTATTTCTTCCTCTTCAATCACTTTCAAAAATTGTTGATGCATCCGCAACAGAAGACTCATTTCATCTGACAGTGTCGCTTCATCTAATTGATATGTGTCCGGGAATAATAAACCTTCTGCTAGAAGAAATGAAAGATTCGACGGGTAGTGCTCCCATTTTAGGCGATCATCCAAAAGTGAAATCCGGAGCTCTTCTTCATTAAAAGCAGGCAATGCTCCTAACAAACGCTTAGTTATCTGCTCTAAAGTCAACCCCTCAGGAACTGTTACCCGTATAACTTCTTCTGGTATCGGACCTTTCCGAAGTTCTGCCACTGTGTCTTGGAAACTGGAATGCTCTCTCAGTAAGTATCTTCCTGCTTGAAAGGAATAATCCTCACCTGGATTGCAGTTCAAAAATCTTTTAAGTACAGAAGGACATCTCATCCACTGTCTAAACATCGTCGGACTGTCAATTATTTCCAAATCACCTAAAGTTGCTATTACATCATTCGTGGTCCAACCGTCTTCTATCGAAAATTCAATTTCCACTCCTGGTGTTGGATTGGGTTCGACCTGGTCATCTATCCAATTTTCAAGCCTTGTCCATCCACTGATTGAAACCACGAGTACAACCAGCGCTACTAACCCCCAGCGAACTATGGGTCCCATAGGAGGTCTATAGCGAACCCATCGAACATCTGGTCTTATTTCATAATCATCATCGCTTAGATAGAACTCTTCGAAGTTGCTGTCTTCTTCATGAAGAGAACTTTTTTCATAAGGCTCTTCGATTGGTGTTTCCTCTGTCACCCGTCTCCGTTCAAGTTCGTTTGTCTAACCATGATTGCAGAATCACTGATGCTGCAACCTGGTCAATCACTTCACGTTGTCTCTTGTTGTCTAGGCCCTGCAAAGACAACTCTTGGGCTGCTATTACTGTTGTTAAACGTTCATCATGTATATCCACCGGAACGGATACGACAGAAGCCAATTCTTCGACTTCTTCCTCAACCGCTTTGGCAGCTGGGCCTTTGTCTCCATTTAGTGAATAAGGCATTCCGACCACAACACACTCTGCTTCCCATTCGGACACCAAGTCACTAATTTTTTTGTGATCCTCTTTGGTGTTTTTTGAACGTGTTAAGACTTGTAGAGGAGTCGCCACTTTCCCATCATTATCGCTTACAGCGACCCCGATCCTTTTGCCCCCCAGGTCTATCCCTAAAGCTCTCACCTAATCAACCAGCTTGGGCAACTGCTCTAGCTTGCTCTAATGCTTCTTCAAGATTTTCTGGACTCTTACCACCAACTATTGTGAGTTCAGCATTTGGCCTTCCTCCACCACCTATTGTTTTAGCCGCCTCAGCTAAAATAGTTCCCGCATTTAAACCACTGTCGATCTCGACGGCAGCTATTAGAGCAGCACCTCCATCGGGTGGTGCAGTTCCTAATATCACAGCTTTAACTTCTTCTTGACCTCTTACGGCAACTGCTAGTTCCCTCAAACTTTCCTTATCTATACTTTCTATAATTGAAACAACTATTCCATCTTCTACATTTTCTGCAAGCTCTTGAACCATCCCTAATGCTTCTTTACGTTTCAAATTTTGAACTTCGTTTTTCAGCGATTTAAGCTCATCCATTTTTCTTTGGATTCCGTCTAATAAATCTTCACGTGGCACCCCTACAAGGTCCGCTGCACTTGAAAGAAAACTCTCAGCTTCTCTCAAATTTTCAACAGTGGATGCGCCGGTAACTGCCTCTAATCGTCGAATGTTCGAGCCTATGGAACCTTCAGAAACAATTTTTACTAATCCGATGTCACCCAATGCCGAAACATGCGTTCCTCCGCAAAACTCAAGAGAATTTGGTCCTGCCTGTAAAACTCGGACGGTCTCTCCGTACTTGTCACCAAAAAAAGCTATCGCACCTTTTTCTTCAGCTTCCTCACGTGTCATTTCCTCATGTAGACATTCAGAATTGTTTAGTATTTCAGAATTAACAAGGTCCTCCACTGAAGACATTTGCTCACCAGTAACCGCTTCGAAATGGCTGAAATCGAAACGTAACCGGTCTGAACCCACATATGAACCTTGTTGTTTTACGTGTTCTCCCAAAACCTCTCTTAAAGCCCAATGGATCAAGTGTGTAGCCGTATGGTTGCGTCGAATTCGCGATCTTCTATCACTGTCAACTTCAGCATTTGCCTGCTGACCTAGTTCTAAATGCCCTTCTAACAATTCATATTGATGCACATGTATTGCATCTAAGGCGAGAGTCGTGTCAACAATTTCAATTTTGGCAGTTGCCGTGGAAATTCTTCCTGTGTCACCTATCTGACCGCCAGACTCCGCGTAAAAAGGTGTCACGTCAAGTGCTATCAGATTGTCATCAAAATATATGACAGTTGAATCAACACTAGTTTTCTCATAGCCGACAAAATTAGTTGGACCTTTTTCATCAAGAACTTTTCTTAACTCGCCTGTCTCATCGATGCTTATTGCATCTTTACGCGCTGAACGAGCTCTATCCTGCTGACTTGCCATTGATTCTTTAAATCCTTCAATGTCGACCTCAATAGATCTTTCTGCACAAATTTCCTCAGTTAATTCGAGAGGGAATCCATACGTGTCGTGCAATTTGAAAGAAACTTCACCACTGAGTGTTTTATTTTTCCCAAGGTCAGATATTGCTTCATCGAGAATCAGTAATCCAGATTTTAAAGTTTCGCGGAATCTGTCTTCTTCTCTGCTCAGAACTTCCTGAATAAACTCGATGTTTTGTTTAAGCTCGGGATAATCAGATCCCATAATTGTCACAACTGATTCTGCAAGTAACGGCATCACGGAGTCTTCAAGTCCTAGTAGCCATGCGTGTCTTACAGATCGACGAATAATTCGTCTAAGCACGTAGCCTCTATCTTCGTTGCTTGGGAAAACTCCATCACTTATCAAAAATGTGGAAGAACGAGCATGGTCGGCAATAATTCTCATTGAGATATCGGACCTTTCTTCCTCTCCATATGAGACCCCTGCCAGTTGACCGATTTTTTCAATGATTTTTGAAATTTCGTCCGTTTCCCAAACAGAGTCGACTCCTTGCATTACTGTCAGAATTCTTTCTAGACCCAGACCTGTATCTATAGCCGGAGAAGGCAGTGGTGTCGTAGAACCATCTGGGTGTTGTTCGAATTGCATAAACACAAGGTTCCATATTTCAACAAACCTCTCTTCCCCTCCGTGTGCTGGTCCTCCATCAGCGCCGAATTCTGATCCTTTGTCCCAGAAAATTTCTGAACAAGGTCCGCATGGACCGGTTTCAGCCATCCGCCAATAGTTGTCTTCTCCTAAACGTTGAATCTTGTCAGGGGAAACACCTACTTCGTTTATCCAAATCTCCTCAGCTTCATCATCACTTTCGTGAACTGTTACCCAGAGTCTTTCAGCATCCAAACCAAGATTTTTTGTTACAAATTCCCATGCGAAAGAACATGCCTCGGATTTGAAATAGTCTCCGAAACTGAAATTTCCCATCATTTCGAAAAAAGTTAAATGACGGCTCGTTCTTCCGACTTCATCAAGATCGTTGTGTTTTCCACCAGCTCTGACACACTTTTGCACAGTCACAGCTCGCGGCCATGGGGCTGGCTGTTCACCAATTAAATAGGGTTTGAACTGAACCATCCCAGCCACAGTGAACAGAAGTGTCTGGTCGTGGGGTATCAGGCTTCCTGATGAAACCGTTTCGTGGTCACGCGTAGAAAAGAAATCCGTGAATTCGTTACGAATTGCTTTTGCTGTTGCCGGCAACTTTCCCATAAAAACAAGCCTAGCGCTATGAAGTGAGGCAAATAGGTAGGTCTAAGCTCAATTATGCCTTTGGGGTCTTACTGGTCTGTGTTGTCGTCTTAAATAGCTCTCCTGTCCATTAATAGACGAGGCAAAATTTTTCCTGCTTTTTGTAATGAAATCTGACTCTTGGCCAATGAACCTTTTCCGGAACCTTTCGAACACTTCAGTTCTTTTATTGAATATTTCATCTGGTAGGAATCCAAGTTTGGAAATAGTGTTTCGTACATATTTATTTACAGTTCGACGAAAACGATTTTCCATCCAATTTGAAGCAAGAACGCCTACAGACCAACCCAAAAGCAACCAAAATAAACGTCGCCGCATTAGTTTTGCTCCTCTGGAACAACTTCTTCATTTCGAGTTTCTTTTAGTTCAGTCATTCTTTCCAATACCTGCTCTTCAAATCCATGTGGTGAAGGTTTGTAGTAGATATTCGATTCAACCTCTTCGGGTCTATATTTTTGTTCAACCCAACCTCTTGGATCATTATGTGGGTACTCATAACCTTCTCCATGTCCGATGCTTGATGCCCCACTGTAATGCGCATCTCTCAAATGTGGGGGAACACGCCCTTCGCCTGGTGAAGAAACATCTTGCATAGCTGAAGTCAAGGCAAGTGTTACCCGGTTAGATTTCGGAGCTGTAGCTAAGTGGACTACAGCTTGAGCTAAATTGAGTTGAGCTTCAGGGAGACCTACGAACTCTACTGCACGTGCTGCAGCATCTGCTATGAGCAGACTAGTTGGGTCTGCCATACCAATATCCTCACTCGCGAGAATGACTAAGCGACGAGCTACGAATCTTGGATCTTCACCTGCTTTCAACATGCGGGCCAACCAGTAGAGACCTGAGTCGGTATCAGACCCTCGGATGCTTTTTATAAACGCGCTAATTATGTCGTAATGATCATCTCTGCCGTAACGGATAGCTTTAGCCCCCAAAGACGCTTCAACGTCTTTTAATGTTATTTTTCTTTCACCTCGCCCAACTGCTATCGCAGAAGCAACTTCAAGACTGGTTAAAGCTTGTCTACCGTCCCCTGCGGATCGATCTGCTAATAAATCCAAAGCTTCTGAATCGGCTTTCACTCCTTCTTCTTCTGCACCTTTAGTTAGCAGTTCTACGATCGAATCTCTATCTAAAGGTTCAAGGCGAAATAATGTTGACCGTGAAAGCAAAGGTGCATTCACTTCAAAATACGGGTTCTCAGTTGTGGCACCTATTAACACGATCAGGCCAGATTCAACTGAAGGCAACAAAGCGTCCTGTTGAGATTTGTTAAAACGATGCACTTCATCTAAGAAAAGTATTGTTCCTACTTCTGCTTCACCTAAACGTGTTTCTGCAGCCGCTACTAGTTCTCTCACATCTTTTACGCTTGCAGAAACAGCTGACATCTCATGAAAGTCTTGTTGCGTAACTCGTGCTATAACTCTCGCGATTGTTGTTTTGCCAGTCCCTGGAGGTCCCCAAAGTATTAAAGAAGAAAGCTTGTCTGTTTCGATCAGTTGACGGAGGGGTTGGTCTTTGCCAATCAGATGCTCCTGGCCGACTACATCATCTATCCGCAATGGCCTTAAACGGTCTGCTAAAGGTCCTCTATTTTTTAGACGCTCTTTTGCTACGTGTGTAAAAAGGTCTTCGGTCACCTAATAGAACCTAGTTGAGTTCTACAGATCAATTAGTCATCTCATGTCGATGGAGGTAAAACTTTCAAACCAAGTTCCTTCAAGTGTCGATCGTCTATGGGCAATGGTGCACTGGTAAGCGGATCTGAACCTGATTGAGTCTTAGGGAATGCTATGACTTCACGGATATTCTCTTCTCCTACAAGAATCGCTGTTAGTCGATCTAGTCCAACGGCAAAACCAGCGTGTGGTGGTGCCCCGAATTTAAATGCATCCAATAAGAAACCAAATCGTTTTCTCGCTTCGTCCGGCTCTATCCCAAGTGCAGTAAAGATCCTTTGCTGGATGTCTTGCCTGTGTATCCTCACACTTCCGGATCCGAGTTCCCAGCCATTCAAAACCAAGTCGTAAGCTAGTGACCGGATACCTTCGGTTTTGCCATCTTCCAAAAGAGCTAGGTCGTCTTTATGCGGCATCGTAAATGGATGGTGTGAAGAAGATGGATTTCCATTTTCGTCAGTGCCTTCAAATAAGGGGAAATCTATGACCCAGAGGAAATGAAATCCGCCTTCATTTATTGGTGGTCTTCCTATTTCTAATCTCACTAGACCTAGAACATGGCAAGCGGTAGACCATTCGTCAGCTACCAGGAGTAAAAGATCGCCTTCTTCGCCAGACATCTCAGACATAAGAGAGGATTTTTCTTCCTCTGAAAGAAACTTGGCTATAGGCGAAACCATTTCAGAGTTTTCTATTTTTATCCAAGCTAGGCCTTTAGCGCCCCAATTCTGAGATTTATCAGTTAGTTCGTCTAATCTGCTTCTTGAAAATTCTGCTCCTCCTGGAACACGTATCCCCTTTACACAAGGTGCTTGGAAAGCTCTGAACTCGGTACTTTTGAAAAGGTCTGTGAGTTCAACCAGTTCGAGACCGAATCGTATGTCTGGTTTGTCTGAACCGAAGCGTTCCATTGCCTCTTGCCATGTAATTGACGGGATTGCGGTTATTTTTTCGCCGGTTACAGCCTCTGTCGCCACAGCAACTGCTGAAGAAACTATGTTTCTTATATCTTCACCATTCACAAAACTTGCTTCAATGTCTAGTTGCATGAACTCATATTGTCTGTCTGCTCTTAGGTCTTCATCTCTAAGACATCTAGCTATTTGGTAGTACCTATCTACACCCCCCAGCATGCAGAGTTGTTTGAAGATCTGAGGGCTTTGTGGAAGGGCATAAAAAGAACCTGGGTCTTTTCGTGATGGAACCACAAAGTCTCTAGCCCCTTCGGGGGTACTAGCTACAAGCATCGGGGTTTCAACTTCCATAAAGCCTTGTTCTTCCATTGCTTTTCGAACAGAGCTCGTTACCAGTGCACGTGATTGTAAATTATTTTGAAGTCTGTTTCTTCTCAGATCTACGTATCGATGTCTAAGTCTTAAAACTTCATCTACATCCGTTCTATCATCTATTGGAAACGGTGGAGGTTCGGATTCTGCTAGAACTATGATTTCAGAACCTTCAACCTCTATGCCTCCCGTGTCCAACGAATCATTTACGGTCTCAGACGGTCTTTCCCTGACTGTTCCTGTTACTTGAAGAACATACTCTGAGCGCAAATCTGCAGCCCCTTGAACCACAACTTGAATAACTCCGCTTCGATCTCGCAAATCAATAAATGCAAGGTGTTCGCCGTGTTCTCTGCGCCGGTCAACCCAACCGCATAGCGTTACTTCTTTTCCTACATCGTCAACTCGAAGATCTCCGCATCTATGTGATCGCATAGAGGTTTCATAGTTTGTCATCCGAGTCTCTTTTCAAGATTGGCAATTATTGAATCTGAGGCTATTTCTTCTTGACCTTCTTCGCCTCTTAGGTCTCGAATCGTAACAACTCCTTTTTCCACTTCATCCTCTCCGATGATTAACGCAATTTTTGCTCCACTTTTATCCGCTGCTTTCATCTGGGCTTTCATTGAGCGGTCTCCGAAAGATCTATCGACCTTGAAACCTTTTTGTCGCAGCTGGTCTGTAATAACTAGTGAGTTTTCTCCACCAGTTGTATCTACGACGTAGATTTGTAATAACTGTTCTTGCCCTATGAAAGTTTTCTCTGCTTCGCAAGCCATTAAGGTTCTGTCTAAACCTAGAGCGAAACCGACTCCAGGTGTTTCTGGAGCTCCCATTTCTGCGGCTAAACCGTCATAACGACCTCCGCCTCCAATTGCATCCTGCGCTGCATCAATGCTTTTGGTTGTGAACTCAAAAGTAGTTTGGACGTAATAGTCGAGACCTCTAACAAGATTCGGCGTTACCGAGTAGGGTATTTTCAATTTCTGTAAACCTTCTTGAACCTTGTTGAAATGACTGTTCGCTTCAGCAGACAGGTGTTCGAGAATACTGGGTGCTTCAGAAATTACTTCGATATCTTCTGCACGTTTGGAATCTAAAACCCTTAACGGATTAGAAGTAAGGGTCTCTTGCGTCTCAGTTGAGAGGTCATCCTTTCGTTTTTCTAAGTATTCTCTTAAAGCTTCCACATACCTTGTTCGGTCTTGGGTAGTTCCGACAGAATTCAATAAAAGGTTCACTTGTTTGAGACCTAGAGCTTCATAAAATCTCCAAGCGATAGCTATAACTTCTACATCTAAATATGGATCGTCTGTCCCTAACGCTTCGACGCCTACTTGATCAAACTGTCTGAATCGACCTTTTTGCGCCCTTTCATATCGAAAGTTGGGTCCCGCGTACCAAACCTTCCATGGTAAAGATGGGCGATGCTCTGCGTAGTATCGAACAATCGAAGCTGTTTGTTCGGGTCTTAAAGCTATATTTCTCCCACCTTTGTCTTCGAAGTTGTACATTTCTTTTCTTACAACATCTGTACCATCACCAAGCCGTTGGAAAACCTCTATGTGTTCGAACATTGGTGGAACTATTTCTGCATAACCGGCGCTACTAGCAATTCCTGAAAACAAATCTATAAATGAACGCCTTCGTTCAGAATCTGGCCAAACTAAATCTCGGGTGCCTTTAGGGGCACGGTAAACGGAATCCTTCACAAGAACGAGGTTACTATTATTGGCCTAGTTGTCACTGCCACTTAAAATTTGTTGTTCATCTCCCCCGGGAACAATCCGGTATATGTCATACACGGAATCGATTTCACGTATCACATAAATAAGCCTATTAAGGTGTGTTGGGTCGCTTATCTCAAAATCAAAACGCATTCGTGCTACTCGATCAGAAATATTCGTTGAAGTTTCAACTCCTATTACATTCACCTGATTTTCTGACATCACATCACCTATATCTCTTAACAATCCAGGGCGATCAAGAGCTTTTATCTCGACAGAAGCAACAAAATACCCTTCTAAATGTTCATCCCACTCAACCTCAATTAGTCGATCTGGTTGATCGAACGATAACGATGAAGCATTTGCGCAGTCGCTTCGATGCACAGAAACACCACGCCCTTTTGTAACAAAACCAATAATTTCATCTGGTGGCACTGGCGTGCAGCATCGTGATAAACGAATCATCAGATCGTTGAAACCTTCAACGTGGACACCTACTTTTGTAGAGTCCCTACGTTCTCTTTGAGGTTGAAAAACTGTTGCCTGCTCCTTAAAGCGTCCCGGTTCCGACTCATCCAATTCTTTTTCAATTTTTCCTATGACTGAACGAGCTGAAACATGATGTTCGCCAATTGCAGCAAACAAAGCGTCAAGGTCTGCATAGTTAAGATCATTTGCAACTGTTACGAGTGTCTCGCCGTCTAACGTTTCCTTAACTGGTAAATCGGCTCTTCTCAATTCTTTGACAAGGTCATCATGTCCCATATCAATCGCTTCGCTTCGTCGTTCCTGCGAATACCACTGTCTTATTTTGCTTGCCGAACGATGTGATGCCACGAACTGAAGCCAGTCTTTACTAGGAGCAGCTTCACTCTGCTTCGACGCTACTATTTCAACGGTCTGACCGGAAGCTAATCGAGTGTCAAGAGGCACTAGTCGTCCTTCTACTTTTGCTCCAACACATCTATGACCAACTTCTGTATGTATTGAATATGCGAAATCAACTGGAGTCGATCCAATTGGAAGCGTGACGACATCTCCTTTAGGCGTAAAAATATAGACCTCATCCTGTTCGAGGTCTGTCTTAAGGTTCGCCATAAAAGCATTCGGATCATCTGTTTCTTCTTGCCACTCAACCATTCGCCCCAGCCATTCCATCTCATCTGAAGGGCTTTTGATTTTATAATCCCAATGTGAAGCAATTCCGAACTCAGCACGTTGATGCATTTCTCGGGTTCTGATCTGAAATTCTGCTTGTTTCGCTTGCGGACCTATAACAGTGGTGTGTAATGACTGGTAAAGGTTGAATTTTGGCATTGCGATGTAGTCTTTGAAGCGGCCTTGCACAGGTTTCCAAGTCGCGTGAATTGTTCCGAGAGCAGCGTAGCAATCTCTTACGTTTTCGAGTATCACTCGGATTCCCACAAGGTCATATATTTCCTCAAATGGTCTTCCTTTAACAATCATTTTTTCGTAAATGCTCCAAAGATGCTTAGGTCTTCCCGACACATTCGCCTTGATGTCCATATCATTGAAACGTTCTTTCACATTTGCAACTAATTGCGTAAGGTACATATCTCTTTCCGGGGCACGATCCTGGACCATTTGTGCAATTTCGCTGTAGCGCTTTGGATGAAGTGTTGCTAATGAGAGATCCTCCAACTGTACTTTTACGTCTTGCATCCCTAACCGATTAGCTAGCGGGGCATATATGTCAAGAGTTTCCCTAGCTGTTCTTTCTTGTTTGAATTCCGGCAGAGCTGCGAGGGTTCGCATGTTATGCAGACGGTCAGCAAGTTTTATTACTAACACTCTCAAATCTTTCGCTACTGCTACAAGCATTTTCCTCATACTTGCTGCTTGTTGATCTTCACGGGAATCAAAATTAATTCTGTCTAGTTTTGTGACCCCATCAACGATGCTCGCGACTTCAGTGCCGAAATCTCTTTCAAGGTCTGTTAGATCTATCTCTGTGTCTTCTATCGCGTCATGGAGTAAAGCTGCTCCTATGGTGACATCATCAAGGCCTTGATGGGCGACGATAGTAGCTACGGCTAGAGGGTGATGGACGTAGGGCTCTCCAGACTTACGGGTTTGTCCCTCATGTGCAAGCACAGCTGTTTTATATGCACGCTCTATTAATGCAACGTCGCCTTTTGGGTGGCGTTCCAGATAGGCGTCTACTAAAGCCGCTGTTTCATCACTTTTTCCTGAAGCTCGACGGCGCCATGGAACAACTCGACGTGTCGCTACCATTTATCTACGCTTCTTACGAGGTCTTGGAGGGATTGCTCCGGAGTTCTGCAAGGGAGCGGGACGCCCACGTGCCGGGCCTCTAACTCCTTCGATGCGTTCTTTTTTCTTCAACTCTGGTTTAGATGCTTCTTGCCTGTCAATTTTTCGAACCGTCTCGTACTTAATTCCCTTTTGTCCAAGTCTGTTTCTTACTTGTTGCCATCTTTCTTCTCTTTCCTTAAGTCTGGAAACTAATGAAGATGCAAGAAAGATTGAAGAATATGAACCAACCAGTATCCCTACCAATAATGCAACACTAAATTCCTGCAAAGTAGTTGCACCCATTATGAAAGCACCGATCACAAGCAATGAAAGCACTGGTAAAGCTGAAGAAATACTTGTATTTATTGACCTCATTGCCACTCTGTTAAGCGCCAAATTCATCATCTCTGTGTAAGAATACTTTTCAGTTGCCCCTAATCTCCCTGTGATTTCTCTGACTTTGTCATAGACGACAATTGTGTCATAGAGGGAATAACCCATGATTGTGAGAAAAGCAACTACCGTGGCGGGCGTTATTTCAAATTGGAAAAATGAGTACACGCCAACGCTAATAATAATGTCGTGAATTACTGCTACTAATGCTCCAAACGCCATTTTCCATTCAAGACGGATCGTAAGATACACAGCTACTACAGCAAAAAATACGAGCAGTGCTTTTATAGCTTTATTTGTTACATCCGACCCCCAAGTTGGACCAACCTGTTCAAATGTCTCCACTTCCCCTATGCGATTTTCTAGAAGTTCTCTGAGTTCATTAGCTTTTTGAGGGTCATCTATGTCAGATCTGATTCTCGTTAAATCATCGCCTACTTTCTGCACTCTCGAATCAGCTGCCCCAACGCTTGAAAGCACCTCTCTGGTTTCAGAAACTGTCACATTTGAAGAACGGACCTCGTAAGAAGTTCCTCCTTCGAAGTCAAGCCCCAAGTTGAGACCACGAATAGCGAAGGAACCTATTCCTACGAGCAGTACAACGGTTGAAGCAATGAAAGCTCGCTTCCATAAGTTTGGGAAGTTAACAGGATTTTCTCCTAGGTAAAGACTCTTCAAAGTTTTCATATTGTCTCCACCGACGGTGAACTGACCTTTGGTCTTGACTCGCTTACTGCCCCGATAGCTGGCAGACCAAATCTTTTAGGATGGTTTGCAAACCAATCGGTTTTGGCAAGCACCTTCACGAGTGGTCCCATAAAAAAATACGTTGCTACTAAGTCGAGTAAAGTTGCTAACCCTAGGTAAAAAGCAAAACCCTTGACTGCTCCAACTGTGAGCCACCAAAGCAAAATTGCGCCTATCAGCGAAGCCATGTCCGCTTTAACTATCGTAGAGAAAGCAATTGGGAAAGCTCTGTCAACTGATGAGCGGGCTGTTCTTCCATCAAGTACATCTTCTTTAAGATGTTCGAAATAAACTATGTTCGAATCAACTGAGACGCCTATTGCAACAATAATTCCTGTTATACCAGCGAGTGTGAGGGCAAGCCCTTCTTGAGTGCCTAAATGAGCGACAATTGCCCACAAAAGAGCCCCTGAAACTAACAGACTTGATAAAGCGACTAGACCAAGCAACCTGTAATAGAACAGCATGAAAATGGCCACAAGAAGTAGTCCGATGATCCCAGCTTTGATTCCTGCATCAAGCGAATCTTCTCCTATCGTCGCGGAAACGAGTTGAGTATTTTCTGCTTCTAGTTCAACTGGAAGAGAACCGTACCTCAAAGCAAGTGCGACATTTTCAGCTTCTTCTTTTTCGTAGGCTCCTGAAATCACAATTGCATCTCTTTCAAATTCAGGCGCTCTAATTTGTGGAGCTGTAATAACTTCTCCATCTAAGACGATCGCTAGACGCCCATTCGTGAATCCTGGAAGTTTTGGGCATGACTCTGACCCGATATAACATTGTGCTGAAACTGAATTGAAAGCTTCGATACCATTCTGACCGTCTTTAATAACAAGACTTATTTGCCACTGATAATCGTAGAAATCTGCTCCCGCATCACTGAGTGCGTCTCCTGTTAACACACTCGGACCCAGAAGGTAACTCGCTCCAGGGTCATCCTGGGAGTTTAAAATAACGAAATTGTTTGCTTGGTCTGCTTCCTTTGGGGTTAATCCATCAATCCCAATAACTGGTTGTATTTCTCCGTTTATTGCTCTGGCGCAAGATGCTAGAGGAACAGCCTCATAGTCGTTGCCTTTACTTTCTGCGTTTTGATTTCCAACAGAAGAAAACACGTTGCAAACTGGACGGAATCGCATTTCAGCCGTTGTTCCAACTAATTGAAGTGCTCTATCTTGATCCTTGACACCCGGAAGCGATACCATTACTCCCCCCTCGATACGGGATATCTCCGGTTCCGCTACTCCTAAGCCATCGACTCGATTACGTATTATTTCCACAGTCTGATCAAGCATGATGTCATCTGCAGGTTGAGTCGCAATGAGTCGAACGGACACTCCTCCTTGAAGGTCAAGGCCAAGTAAAGGTTCATTCTTCCAAAGGACTGTTCCCACTATTGAAACAATAGTTACTGCAAGAATCCCTATAAGGAGAGTTAATTGTCGACGCATTCTAGTTTTCCCTACAGGGATTAATCCTCCGAGGAACTCTCATCTATATCTGTTTGAAATTTTCTGTCGACAGCGCTTCTAAGCACTTTTAACTCAAGATCTTGAGCTACTTCAAGCCATATCACTCCGCTTTCTTCCTCAACTTCTTTGACCACTCCATGGATACCTGAGCTGAGCAATACTTCGTCACCTGCGGCTAAGGATTTCACCAAGGCTTGCTGTTCTTTAACACGTTTTTGTTGTGGTCGTATAAGAAACATGTACATCAACAACATGATTACTATGAGTGGCAAAAAAGACATTTGGGCTCTCTAATTTAGGGAATACTTACACTTATAGTTTACGCCGAGTGAGGATGTTAAGGCTCGACTTAATGACTTAGGACCAAATATCTAAAGTTTCTTTTCGGAAGTTATCAAATTCATTTTCATCTATAGAAGTCCTCATACGTTCCACAAAATTAAAAAGCCATGCAAGATTGTGTAAAGTCAAAATACGCGCCCCAGTCGGTTCATTCGTGGCCATCAAATGACGCAAATACGCTCTAGACCAATGATTTCCAGGACTTTGAGGAAACCCAGGATCAAGCGGATCGTCGTCTTTCGCAAAACGGGCATTACCGATGTTGATTCTGCCTTCTGACGTTAAAACGGTACCGTGTCTAGCCAAGCGAGTTGGCAAAACACAATCGAACATGTCTATTCCTCTTTCAACTACATTCACTAAACCGACCGGATCGCCTAAACCCATGAAATATCTTGGTTGGTCTTTAGGGACTAAATCAGTTACTACTGAGACTGAATCAAGCATTTCGTCTCTACCCTCACCAACGCTCAACCCTCCAATGGCATAACCGTCAAAACCAATTTCCAAAGTGCGTTCTGCACTCTCAGCTCTTAATTCAGGATTAACTCCTCCTTGAACTATGCCGAATTGGCTTTGACGAGAGGAAGCGTCAGGGTGGTCAATAAAAGTTTTTCTTCCTCTCTCGGCCCACGCTGAAGTCATTTCGACAGAATCTCTTATGGTTTCTTCCGGTGCTGGCAAAGCAGGACAGATATCTAAAACCATCTGAATGTCTGCACCGATGTCAGCTTGTATTTCAGCAGAACTTTCTGGTGTTAGTTTGTGGAAGGAACCGTCATATACAGAACGAAATGTCGCGCCCTCTTCGTCTATTTTTGGGTCAAGTGAAAATATCTGGTACCCGCCTGAATCAGTTAGTGTCAAGCCTGTCCAATTTGCAAATGATGCTATGCCTCCAGCATTTTTTACTATTTCTGCACCTGGTCTGAGCATCAGGTGATATGTGTTTGCTAAAACCACCTGAGCCCCTAAGTCTTTTAGATCCAAGGAAGACAAATGTCTAACTGATCCTCTTGTACCTACAGGCATGAAGCAGGGTGTTTTAAAGGAGCCATTTACAAGCCTTACAGTGCCTGTTCTTGCTTCTCCATCCGTATTTTCTAAATCAAAGTCAGCTCTCATTAGTGATCAGCCTAGTTTCTGAGAAATTCTCTTTGTACAAGCATTGCGTCTCCAAAAGATAGGAATCTGTAATTCTCATATAGTGCCTCTTCATATAGAGACCGCCACCTTTCCCCTAGGAACGCATCCAGCATTATAAGCAGAGTTGACTTTGGTAGATGGAAATTAGTTAAAAGAAGGTCAACAATTTTAAAATCGAAAGGTCGTTTTATGAAAATATCGGTTCTTCCTTCTAATTCTCCAAGTGCTGCTGTTTCAAGAGCTCGTACTGTCGTCGTACCTACGGCTATAACCCTTTCGGCTTCTGCGCATGCTTTAATAACATTTTCAGACACACTGTAAAATTCAGAATGCATTTTATGTTCCTCAATGTTTTCTGTATTAAGTGGTCGGAATGTGTCTAAACCGACTACAAGTTCCACAAATTCTATTTTTGCGCCTTTTTCAACACACCTTTCAAGTAATTCTGTTGTTATATGTAATCCGGCAGTAGGCGCTGCAGCAGATTTGGCTCTTTTGCTGTACACAGTTTGATACCGATCTTTGTCTTCTAGTTTTGTTTTTATGTATGGAGGAAGAGGCATCTCGCCATATTTTTCAAGTGTTTGGATAAATTCTCCCTTTACATCCAGTCGAACTTTCCTTAACCCTTCTCCAAGGTCATCCTGTACTTCAATTTCGAAGTCTTCACCAAATTTGAAAATAGTTCCAGGTTCTATTTTTCGACTAGGTTTAACCAGTGCTTCCCATTGATCTGCCTCTTTACTTTCTTCTAGTAAGAGAATCTCTACTTTTCCACCAGTAGTTTTATGCGCATGAAACCGTGCAGGTAGAACTCTCGTATTGTTCATTATGATCAGGTCGCCTGGTTTTACAATTTCAGGAAAATCAGAAATTCTTGAATGACGGATCTCGTTTTCAATATCTACTAACAGACGTGATTCTGTCCTAACAGACAATGGCTCTTGCGCTATTGCAGAATCAGGCAAGTTGTAGTCAAACTCATTAAGTTCCATTGAGCATTATTTTAGAAGGTTTTTGATTTATTAATCAGTTATCAAATAATGACTGCTTTTTATCAGATGGAGCGCTTAACCCTAAATGTTTGTAAGCAGCTGGAGTTGCCACCCTGCCTTTTGGAGTTCTGATCAGCAAGCCCTGTTGGATTAAAAACGGTTCATAAACATCCTCAACAGTGTCTTCTGGTTCGCTGACACTAATAGCTAAAGTTTTTATACCAACTGGACCGCCGGAAAATTTTTCGCATAAAGAAATCAAAATGGCTCTTGAGGCTTTATCTAGACCAAGATCGTCAACTCCAAAAAATGTAAGACCGTCACGTGCTACTTCTCCATCAACTTTCCCTTCTCGCTCAACTTGAGCAAAGTCACGCACTTGTCGCAGTAGTCGATTTGCAATTCTTGGTGTACCTCTTGAACGTTTAGCTATTTCATTGGCTCCATCAACATCTATATCAACTTCAAGTATCCCAGCTGTTCTCTGGACAATGGATTGCAATTCTTCAGATTCGTAATAGTCCAACCTTGCTGTAAGCCCAAACCTGTCACGCAGAGGCCCGGTAATAAGTCCGGTGCGAGTTGTAGCTCCGACCAAGGTAAACGGAGGCAATTCAAGTCTGATTGAACGTGCCGCGGGTCCTTTACCTAGGACGATGTCGAGTTCAAAGTCTTCCATGGCTGGGTACAGAACTTCCTCTACAGCTCTTGCGAGTCTGTGAATTTCGTCAATAAAAAGGACATCCCCTATCTCAAGTTTTGTCAAAATAGATGCCAGGTCACCTGCTCTTTCAAGAGCCGGACCAGAAGTGATATGAAGTTCAGCTCCCATTTCCATAGCGACTATATGAGCTAATGTTGTTTTACCTAATCCAGGTGGTCCGGCGAAAAGAAAATGATCTGCAGGCTGTTCACGTTCTCTTGCCGCCTCCAGCATCACTCTTAAGTGACCTTTTAGCTCAGTTTGGCCAACAAATTCAGCAAGGCCTTTAGGTCTTAGACCTACTTCTATTTCACTTTCTATGGGTTCCTTGTTTGGGGAAAGTAACTCTTCACGCATAGTGGACCTTAAGCAGCGGCTAGTTTCTGGAGAGCTTCTCGAAGCAGTATAGAGGAATCATCACCGGCAAGATCTCCAAGAACTGAACGTATCTCTTCTGGTGAGTAACCAAGTCCATCTAGAGCTTCTTGCACTTCTAATATCGCTGATCTTCCAATTCCCGAGTCGTCAGTTGTTATAGATATGCCTTCAATTGGCATTTTCAAAACGCTCTTTAATTCGACCAGAAGTCTAGTTGCCGTTTTTTTACCCACTCCTGGGACCAAACATAGAGAAGAAATATCATCGTTATTGACTACCTGAAAGAGTTCATTTGGACCGTGGACACCTAGAACTGCTAACGCCAAAGAAGGCCCTACCCCGTGGGCTGTGAGAAGTGCTTCAAAACAAATTCTTTCAGCACGATCTAAAAACCCATACAGAGCTTGATCCGTCTCTCTAATCAAATGGTATGTGTAAACAAAAACTTCGCTTCCTTCTTCGCCAATTTTTACAGCAGTCGTGGGAGTAACAATTATCCGATAACCAATTCCTGCAGTCTCTATAAGAACTTCACCCTTTTCACCTTCGGAAAAACGTTCTAGAAGCAAACCTCGAATTGAACCAATCATCCTGCCGCTACCTTATGTCGCCCTGGAAGCATCGCTAAATGACACAAAGCTATTGCTACTGCATCTGCTGCATCAACAGGTCGAAGAGGCGAATCAATTTTAAGCAATGTCTGGACCATGGCCTCTATTTGATCTTTCCCAGCACCTCCCCAACCAGCAACAGCTAACTTTACTTCGTTAGGTGAGTACAAAGTTACTGGACACCCTGAAGCAGCCCCTTCCGCCATGATCACGCCTGAAGCATGGCTAGTTTGCATAGCAGTCTTTGCATTGACTTGGAATAAGACTCTTTCCACGGCAATCTCATCTGGTTTTTGTTCCTCGATAAGAGTACGAATATCGTATTGAAGATCAGCGAGACGCTTGGCAAGTGCGTCATTCGGATCAGTTCTGATAACCCCTGCGGCCTCTGCAGTTAGTTGGCGTCCTTCTCTTCTGACAAGCCCGTAGCCACAACGCGATAAACCCGGATCCACTCCTAAAACGAACATATGTACGATTGTATCTGAACCTTAGGTTCGATGTTGGGATTATTTTAAACTTCCTACAGTTGCAAGTTTTCTAAAACATCATCAGGTATATCAAAATTTGCATAAACGTCCTGCACGTCGTCATCTTCATCTAGAAGGTCTACAAGCTTCAATACCGCTTTAACCTCTTGCGGGTCTGTTACCTCAACAGTGGATGATGCAAGCATCGTGACATCAGCACTTTCAAAAGAAATTTGAGCTTCCTCTAAAGCTTCTCTGAGTACAGGAAGATCACTTGGCGAACAAGTTAATCGCCAACTCTCCCCTTCTTTAACAAGATCTTCTGCGCCAACCTCAAGAGTCGCCTCCATCACGGATTCTTCGTCTATAGGGTTTGCAAAAGAAACTATTCCCTTGCGTTCGAACTGCCAGGCAACGGATCCAGGCTCTGCTAGAGATCCACCGTTCTTCGTCAAAATTGTTCGAATTTCAGACGCAGTTCGATTTCTATTGTCAGTCAAAGTCTCAACATAAAGGGCCACACCATGTGGCGCGTACCCTTCGTAAGTAACGCTCTCATAGGCAACTCCTTCTAATTCACCAGTACCTCTCTTAATCGCCCTTTCAATAGTGTCAAGAGGCACCGAAGAATCACGCGCTTTTTGATACATGGTGCGCAAGGTTGGATTTGAATCAAGATCTCCTCCGCCTTGACGAGCTGCTACTTCAACCTGCTTTATCAACTTCGCAAAAAGTTTCCCGCGTTTTTTATCAGCAGCGCCTTTTTTATGTTTTATGGTTGCCCATTTAGAGTGGCCTGACATCAAGTTCTCCCATTCAGGAACTAAAGCTCCATCAACTATTAGAAACCATCTCTAAGAAGTCTGCATGTATTCGATCGTCATCTGCTAACTCGGGATGAAAAGAGGTAACAATTGTCGAACCCTGTCTACACATAACCGGATGTCCATTTATTTCTGCCAGAACCTCGACCTCTTCACCAACACTTTCGACTAAAGGGGCCCTTATAAAAACTCCTCTAAAAGAATCGCCAAAACCTTTTATCAAGAGATCTGATTCAAAAGAGTCAATTTGTCTTCCATAACCATTTCGACGAACTTCAATATCTATTAGCCCTAAAGACTTCTGATCACTTCTGCCGTCTGTAATTTTTGAAGACAATAAAATCATTCCTGCACAGGTTCCCAAAATTGACATTCCATCAGTTGAACGTTCTTTAAGGGAGTCGAACATTCCAGAAGACTCGAGCAAAAAAGACATCGTTGTGGATTCACCACCTGGGATTATTAACGCTTCTGAATCATCAAAATCCTGAAGACTACGAACTTCTAAAGCTTCTACTCCGAGTCTTTCCAAAGCTTGCACATGAAGCTTAAAAGCTCCTTGGAGTGCTAAAACTCCAATTTTCACGTCTTACCAACCGCGCTCTGCTAACCGAGTTTCTATTGAATCCATTTCGATCCCCGTCATTGGCTCGCCTAGCTTTCTACTGACTTTTGCGAGAATTGAGGGGTCTAAATAGTTAGTCGTAGCTTCAACGATTGCACGAGCTCTCGGAGCTGGATCTTCACTTTTAAATATTCCTGAGCCTACAAAAACAGCTTGAGCACCTAACTGCATAACCAAGGAAGCGTCTGCAGGTGTTGCTATACCACCTGCGCAAAAAATAGGAACTGGCAATTCGCCTGTTTCCGACACTTCTTGCACTAAGGGTAAGGGAGCTTGAAGCTGTTTCGCCCAATCAAAAAGCTCAGCAGAATCAGCTTGAGAAATCCTTCCTATATCTCCAAGAATGGAACGCAAATGACGAACTGCTTCAACGATATTTCCAGTGCCAGCCTCCCCTTTGGAACGGATCAAACATGCTCCTTCTGAAATTCTTCTTAATGCTTCACCTAAATTTGTGGCACCACACACGAAAGGAGCGTCAAATTTCCATTTATCAATGTGGTGTGCTTCATCGGCTGGGGTTAATACTTCACTTTCATCTATGTAGTCGACTCCAATCGACTGCAACACTTGCGCCTCGGCAAAATGACCTATCCTCGCTTTAGCCATGACCGGAACGGTGACAGTATTTTTTATTTCTTCGATCATTTCAGGATCGGACATTCTCGCAACGCCCCCGTCACGACGTATGTCGGCTGGTACTCTCTCTAATGCCATCACTGCAGTTGCTCCTGCATCTTCAGCAATTTTTGCCTGTTCCGCATCGACGACATCCATGATGACGCCACCTTTTAGCATTTCTGCAAGACCCCTTTTGACTAATCGGGTTCCTGTATCACGGTTAAGTTCATCCATGATTTGAGTCTAGAAGAGGTTGAGTAATATACCTTTCTTAAAATTAAAATGGTTGACTTTTGCTTTTATCCGTTCAGAACTGCTGCTTCTACTGGGGTTAACAGAGATGCTTCTCCAAGTTGCGCTAAAGCCACCCAAGTTCTCCCATAGTCAAGTTTCACAACCTCTCCCGAATCATCATCATAAAAAGACCATTTCAAAGCCTCGAACTGTCGATCCCATGTTATTCCCACAATTTTCCCATTTCGAAGCAGCCACCCATCTCCACCTCCTGTGCTTTGAGCTTGAGGTGAGTTCGGATCAGCATTTGATCTGAAATAATCAACATAAAGAAGCAGGACATTTTCTGAATCCAACTGAACACCATCTGAGTCCATTAGAGGAGAACCGTCTTGGAACCGTTTCCACTTTGTGGACTGCTGATCCCAAAGATACTCGATCACACGCCCGCCAGTTTCCCAACGTAATCCTAAAGTTGGTACTGCAGAAACTGGAAGTGGGCCATAGTCAAATATTGCAGTTGGCGCCGAAGTTGGGACATCACCAATCAAATAAGCAGGATTCAAAACACCGTCGTAAGGCGGTTTGCCTCTTAAAGGGTCGCGAGAAAAAGCACCAGAGGAATTTATTTCTGCACTTTGTCTAATGAAGGTTCCGCTTCGTGCTGCTTCTTCAACTTCTGCTCCTACTCCTTCGTTGCTACCCCAATATGCGAAATGAGGGTTACTGAGATTTCCAATGAGGCTTATATCCGTAGACCGAGCTGATCTAACTGGAGCTATACGTTCAGGCAACGAACTCTGGTATATGCCTAAAAATCTTGTTTTACCTGCTTCTATGAGAGTTTCATAAACTATGTCCGCCTCCGCAAGCCCTTCGTGAGGAAGCGAATTCGAGTCATTGTTACCTATCTTCACTGTTAATGCAGGTCTGGGGATAATCCCGTCCGACGCTGGCAAACCGGTCAAAGGGTGTTTAGGGCCGACCCATTCTTCAGGGTTAATTGTTGTTGTCGTTTCAAGCACTGTTTCAATGGCGGTTGTTGTAGCGAGAACTGAACTAGTTGTCGATGAGAGTGTTGACGGAGATGAAGAAGTAGTAGTCGCTTGAACGGTAATTTTTTCACTTTCGCCACATGAAGCCAAGAAGAAAACGCCTGTAACCGCTACAAGGAAAAATTTTGTTATTTTAAAATTTCTTGCAATGCTCACAGTTCCTCCATTGCTGAGACTCTCTCCTCAGTCGATGGGTGTGTTTCTTCAGCGTCCAACCCTTTTGGATTCATTAACCATAGGTGTGAGGTTGATTTAGGAACACCGTCAATTTCTGCCCCTAAACCCTTAAGTGCTAAAAGTGACCTTTGGACTCCTGGAGGGTACCGAGTTAGTTCCGCTCCCTTTGCATCTTCAAGCCTGACATCATTTCTATATTTCTTACTCCCAGTAAAAATGGCGATTAAAGGCAACCTGAGAAAAAATGCTTCTACCGTCTTTTTTGACAAACGGCTGTCTAGACATTTTGCAATCAATTGAGCCAAAAGGCCTTCAATCTCAACGAGGTCTAATGAGTCGATAGCTCCTGTAGTTAAAACGATTGCTTGTGATCGTTTGTCGGCAACAGCTGCCGCGTTGCCATTGGGGCTGTCAATCACATAAACATCCGGCTTGTCTAGACCATGATTTACACATATGCCGTTAAGAGCATTGTGAAGCCGCGGAAATTGTTTTTCGCTTGCAGGAATGCTGCCAAGCGATCTAAGAACAGCACCCGGAGCGATGCGAATCATGATAAAAACCATCAACAAGGAACTTATTAAAGCTAGCGCCAAGGGTAAAACGAACGAATTCTCTACAAGGAAAAAAATTGGTATCCAAACTAAAAGCGAAAGAAACAAATATGTGTGAAAAACTGGAGAACGTGTATCTATAATTTTCATTTTTACCTAGGTGTAGAAATAATTATTTACCTCTGCTTTAGGCATATTACGCATTTATTTGGGTCAACTGGGGTCAATTAGCCAAGATCGCTTCATAAGATTTCAAATAAGTCTCCGCTAGGCGTTGCATTGAAAAATTTTCTGCCCTCTTTATACCCTGAGCAGACAACCTTTCAGCTTGATCAGGGTTTCTGAGAACCTTTTCAATAGCATTGGCCAAAGCCTGTGAATCGCCAGCTGGTACCAAAAGTGCATCTTCACCTTCACGGGCTACTTTTGCGTAACCGGGAATGTCACTTGCTACAACTGGGGTTCCACAAGCCATTCCCTCCAACAAAACAACCCCAAAAGATTCTCCTCTCAATGATGGCGCACAAAAAATGTCTGCCCCTTTCATACGTGACAGCTTCTCTTCTTCACTTATTCGACCTAGCCATTTGACTCTATGATCTCCTGCTGCTTGAGCTTTTAGCTCGGTGGTTTCAGGTCCGTCACTTGCAACCCAAAGTTGAGTATCTGGCGGTAAAAAAGTCATCGCTTCGAGCAGTACACCTAGACCTTTTCGAGGTTCATGTCTGCCAATAAAAAATATTGTTGAGTTTTCTTTTGACCATGGAACTGCTGAATTGCATCTGTCTGTTTCAACTCCATTGAAAAGGATCTCATACTCTCCACCTAGAGCCGAGTGGGCCATTTCTGCTGCATCTTCAGAAACAGCGACAGCATGATCTAGTCGGTTACGTAACCACTTCACAGGACCTTTTAATAAGTCATACGCCAAACTTTTTCCTGCTGCGTGAAATGTGCCCAACATGGGACTCTGAGCTAAAAACAAAGATGTCAGAGTGGGTCCTGGAGCTAATGGTTCATGTAAATGGAGAATATCAAACTGTTCGTCTCGCAAAGCCCTGATTGTTCTTAATGCACAAGGAACATCGGGAGCTATAGGGGCAACAGACCCATTTGCTGTCGTAGGTATGCTCATACCGAGAGGTGTCACTCCCGTATCAGGGGGTGGACCATCACACGGACCAAGAACCCGGACAAAATGACCCAAGCTTCTCAACATCTTCGCTAAGCCCAAAACCTGTCCTTGAACTCCACCAGGAACCGTCAAACTGTAAGGGCATATAAGACCTATCCTCATACTAAATTCTACCCTTTTCCGGTTGGGAGTCGGAAGGCCAGTTTGGTTGCATCAAATGCCACTGTTCTGGCGCTTTCCTGATCAATAATTCCATCTCGTCTGCAATTGTTTGTGTAATGCGTTTTACATCAGAACGAAATTTTCCTTTTCTTTCAAGGGAGATAGCCGGTCGGACAACTCCATGACAACCATTACCTTTATTGTAAATTGCAGCAGTAAGCAAAGTCGCTCCTGTCCTTAAAGCTAGAGTTGCAGGACCAGCCGGCAATAACGTCTTTTCGCCGAAGAACTCAACTTCTACTGAAGAACCACCAATATCGCGATCTGAAACAAGCACGACAAGTTGCTTATCCGATATGGCTTTAAGAACTTGAGGTCCTGCATCTGACCCTAAAGGTATTATGTTCATACCTAAAGCATTTCGACTGCGTTTAAACCATTCAAATAGTTCAGGCGGTTCAAGCGGTTCCACTACAGCACTAACTGAGACGCCCTTGATTTTAGATATCCATAAACCGCCCCAATCCCAAGCCCCTAAATGAGGTAAAACTAAGATGACGCCAGAATCTTTTTTTAAAGCTGTTTCTATCAACTCCCAACCATCGTGAGAGAAAGTGCTTTCCAACTCTTGTTTAGTCATGTCGACAAGGCGGAAAGTATTTACCCAGTAGTGTGCATACGATTTAAACGTCTGATCAATGAAGTCTTTTAATTCTTTCCTTGAAAGTTCTGAATCATTTAGCCGATTAGCATTTCTGATCACTTGATCTCTACGTTTTTTGTCAATTCTTGCGATCACATAACCTAAAAAAGATGCAACACCCAATCCAAGTTTTCTGGGAAGCTTTCGCGATAATAAAGCCGCCAGCTTGTATCCAATAAGGGCCAGGGAGGCCAATTTAACCTTGACGCTGTGAAGATCGGCGCTCCGCTAGACGCTGACGGCGGTCTTTCCTGCGATCTAAACGAAGTTGACGTCTTCTCTCTGAATTCTGATGGAGCGATGTATCTCGCACGGCACTCGCTTGCTTCCATACCTTGACGAACCTCTGCACGGCCGTAAAGGTACTTAGGGCCAGCATGACCCACAAAATGACTATCAAGGCTTCTGAGAAAAGCAATCCGAGTGCCAAAACGACGAATCTTTCTGCGCGCTCCATAAGACCACCTTTGGCCTCAAGACCCAAAGACTCGGCTTTAGCCCTCTGATAAGAGATAAGAAGACTCACAAACATCACCGACACCGGAAGCATCACCGTATATCCAGGTTCATCACCAACTAGAAACCATGCAATTCCTCCTAGTAGAAGAGCATCCGTTAGGCGGTCAGAAACCGAATCAAAAAACGCTCCTCTTAAAGAAGCGGCTCCAGATGCTTTTGCTACAGGCCCATCAAGTGCATCAGAAATACCTGTCATCACAAGGAGAACAAACCCTAGACGCAAAGAACCGAATGCTACAGAAATGGAAGCGCCTACAGCCATGAGTATGCCAGTAACCGTCACTACGTCGGCTGTGATTCCCGCCCTATGCAAATTTTTTCCAATAGGGCTTAAGCCTCTATCGACTACGTTGCGCCAATTTCCATCTAACAATTTTTTTTCACCCCGAATCGCTTCGAATAAGAACCTGTTTGAACAAAATTCATTTTAGGAGAGAACCAGGAAAAATCAGTAGACGGTCTTAAATTCATCAAATGATTAAGGAAACTGCTTCTGCTAGTCCTTCCAGGTCTCCGGATTTTTCTCGAAATGGCTTTCTATTAAAGAGCCGTTCACAGCGTCAATCATCACTAAACCTCTTTGAATCGGTGGTGATTCACTGGAGTACAAAAGAACTCGCCATGCAGGTCGGCTCCTTATTCCTCGCCAGACCATTTGAGCTGAAGCGTGACCTACGGGAAAACCTGCAATTTTAGCAGCTTCCACCAAAGCACCTGTTTCATCAATAGATAGCTTCCATCCACCCTGCAGATGATAAAGCCCAACTAAAGCCAAAGTAATTGCCGCAGCAACGTAACCCCAGTTGGTGAAAGGGGATGAATCAAACAATTTTGAAAATAAGAAAAAGACGATTGAAAAAAACAGATATAGGAAACCCGGTATACGCCGACGACTATTATCTGGAAACTGGTATGGACCTACAAAGCCATGAACGTCGAGGTCATCTGGAAGCGCATCGGTTACATCTTCATCTTTAATTTCACCACTCATCATTTGACTCTAACGTTGTTACTCATGAATCTATAAACGAAATTACTTTTACTGCTGACTCGTTTGGGTCATCTAAACCATCAATAATCAGTTCAGTTGAGTCTCTGAATGGTTGTACAAATTTCTCATGCATTGGCTGTACTGAGGCTTTAAATTGTTTTCTTACACTTTCTTCTGTCCTGCCACGTTCACTCATGTCTCTAGCTATTCTTCTTTCCAGCCTTGTTTCTTCAGGAGCGTCAATAAAAATTTTGAAAGTCAAACGCTCTCTAATTTCGCTAAAAGCCAATATTAAAATCCCATCGACGATTACAAATTCTTTTGGTTCTATTTTTTTCGTTTGTTCCGTACGAGTGTGGGTTGCAAAATCATAAATTGGGGCGTTTATCGGACTGCCTTGGCTTAGCGAATCTAAATGTTTAATTAATAACTCATGATCTAACGAGTCTGGGTGATCATAGTTAACCAAAGCTCTCTTTTCTACATCTAAATGTCCCTGATCACGGTAATACCGATCAAACTGTAAAACTGAGACTCTCTCTTGAAGGTCTTTTAACAGTAGGTCAGCAATAGTAGTTTTACCTGAAGCCGCTCCTCCTGTTATTCCTAGAAACTTTACTTTCATGGAAACAACCGTTTCTGAACAATTATTGACAATTCAATCAGTATTTATAATGTTGAGGCTTATAAGGGCCACTAACTGGGATTCCAAGATAGTCAGCTTGATTGTCAGTCAATTCTGTCAATCTGACACCGAGAGAGTCGAGGTGAAGGCGAGCAACTTTTTCATCAAGTTCTTTGTCGAGAGTAAATACACCCAACTCAAATTCTTCCGCTTTATCATGAAGTTCAATTTGAGCTAAAACTTGGTTTGAGAAACTAGCTGACATCACAAAACTTGGATGTCCAGTTGCATTTCCAAGATTAAGTAACCGTCCTTCAGATAGAAGTATTATCGAGTGCCCATCCGGGAAGACGAACTCGTCTACCTGCGGTTTGATAGTAATTTGTTTAACATCTGACATTTTTTGTAAACCAGCCATGTCTATTTCATTGTCGAAATGCCCGATATTGCCAACAATTGCTTGATGCTTCATAAGACCCATATGTTCAGCTGTGATAACCCCGTGACATCCTGTAGCTGTAATAAATATGTCTGCGTCACTAATCACCTGTTCCAAAGTATTTACTTCATAACCTTGCATAGCTGCTTGCAGTGCGCATATGGGGTCTATCTCGGTCACGATCACACGTGCCCCTTGACCTCTCAGCGATTCTGCGCACCCCTTACCAACGTCTCCGAAACCGCACACAACTGCTGTTTTACCTCCGATCATCACATCAGTTGCACGATTAATTCCGTCAATGAGGGAATGTCTACATCCGTATAAATTGTCAAACTTAGATTTTGTAACTGAGTCGTTTACGTTGATCGCTGGGAATAAGAGCTCTCCAGATTCTTGCATTTGATAAAGACGCTTCACACCTGTTGTCGTTTCTTCTGAGACGCCTTTTATCTGACTGGAAATTTTTGTCCATCGTTCAGGATCGTCATTCAAAGATTTTTTCAATGTTTCTAGGAAAACTGTCCATTCTTCCGAATCTTCTTCTTGAGCTTCGGGAACTTCGCCGTTCTGTTCATATTCTCTACCTTTATGGACTAATAGAGTGGCGTCTCCTCCGTCGTCAAGAATAAGGTTCGGTCCTTCTCCTTGCCATTCAAATATTTTTTGTGTGGCCCACCAGTATTCTTCAAGTGTTTCGCCTTTCCATGCGAAAACAGGGACACCTTTCGGATCTTCCGGATTTCCATCTGGACCACAAACTACTGCCGCTGCTGCGTGATCCTGGGTTGAAAAGATATTGCAACTAGCCCAACGTACTTGCGCCCCCAGAATCACTAGGGTTTCAATTAGTACTGCTGTTTGAACGGTCATATGCAAAGAGCCTGCTATGCGCGCCCCAGATAATGGCTGGTCGTCGAAATACTCAGCCCTTAAGGACATCAACCCCGGCATCTCGTGTTCAGCTAATCGAATTTCCTTCCGACCGAAATCGTTAAGATTTATATCAGCAATTTTGTAATCGTTTTCATAAGACATATGCAATTAACGATATCGGGTGAGGCTTAATAGGAGCAGGTTTAACCTCTAACTAGAAATGCGCTTCCTGCGGTATCAATTGTGTAATTCAAATCTTCTCCTTGAATCAAAAAAGCCTCTCCTGATTTCAATTGTGTCTCTTCCTCATGTTCGACTTTAGATGTGCCAGTAGTGGTCAAGATTAAATCGACACTCCTTGAACCGTTTACCTCTATTTTCGTATCCTCTATTCTTCTAACTGTCAGATTTTCAACTGGTCCTGTATATTCATGATCTGGTCCATGAGCACTTTGCACTTGAGGTATTTCTGCGCTGATGTTCAAGAGGGAAAGAAACTCTTTTTTGTCTTTATGTTTTATTGTTAGACCAGCTCTGACCACATTGTCTCCCGGTTCCATGACTTCAACTGCCATGCCTTGAAGGTAAATGTGGGCGACCCCAGGTTCAATATGCATGGCATCACCGGGGTTTAATTCGTGGTAGTTCATAAAAGGCAAGATCATTATTGATGAATCTGTTTTGTGTATTTTCGAAATTTTGACGATTTCCTCAGCTACTTTTACCCAATTTGCGTCCATGTCTCCTTTGCAACGGTTAAGTAAACTGTCAATTTCTTGATTCCATTCTTCGGAAAGAAGATCAGAGATGACTTGGCTCCAACCCTTTTCCCCGTCTGTCAACAAAGGAGAAAAAAGCCCTTTAGGTAAGTCAAATATTTCTGCTGCTTCAATTGCAGAATCTATATTACGTAATCCACAAAATGCTTTAAATGGAGTCAGAGCGCACACTAGTTCTGACTTGGCCTTTTCATCGGGGTATAGCCGCTTGGGGTTATCTTGTTTTATTCCCCTCGCTTCTTCAGTTTCAAATCCTCTGACTGCCTGTTCAGTATTTGGATGCAGTTGAAGAGACAGCGGTTTTTGTATTGCGAGGATTTTCACCAGCCACGGAAAGTTGTTTTCAGATCCAAACCAAAGCTCTGCTTCTGGTTCCCCACTAGGGAGAATCCCTCTTAGTTCTGCAATCGATGTTTTGGAGCCCCAATCATAATGTTTAAGGGTCCCTTCTAGAAGAGGCATTGTTATTTAATTAAGCTTCAAAAGTGAATGAGATTCCATCTGACTCGACTTTTTCGATAATTCTTTTGTGCTCGTTATCGTCAACTTCATCTGCTTCATCTATGAGCATGATCGGAATGTCATCCTCTATACGGTAGATCCTTCGTAATCTTGGATTATAAAGAGAGTTTTCATCTCCTAGATAAAATAATGGCCCCTTGTCTTCAGGGCAGGCCAAAATCTCTAGCAACATGGGATCGAGGGGCATACTTTCTCCTAACTACTTGTATTTAGGTTATTGGGATAAAAGAGTTCTAACCTCTTCTATTGCTTGCGCACATATTTTATTGTTATTTGCTTCAATATTTAGTCTAAGAAGAGGCTCAGTGTTCGATGGTCTTAAATTAAACCACCAATCACCTAAATCGACTGTGAGTCCGTCTAACCAGTCAACTATCGAGATCTTATAGTGCTCTGCTACTCGATTTATAGAGACATCCACGTCAGGGACTGAAAAATTCAATTCACCAGAGCTTTCATATCTGTTGAATGGTTCCAACAAGTCACTTAACTTTCCCTGATGCTGAGATAGGGCTTTCAATACGACTAAAGCTGCTATCACCCCCGAATCGGCTCTGTAATTTTCTCGAAAGTAATAATGACCCGAATGCTCTCCAGCAAATATTGCATCATGCGTTTCCATTAGTTGCTTAATAAATGAATGACCGACACGGCTACGTATTCCCGTGCCTCCATGCTCATGAATCACTTCTGGTACAACTTTCGAACAGATCAGATTATAAATCACTGACTCGCCTGGTCTTTCTTTAAGGATCTGATCAGCGATAAGTGCAGTGGTAAGGGACCCTGAAACAGGTTTTCCCTTCTCATCAAGTAAAAAAACTCGGTCGGCATCACCATCAAAAGCCAAACCTACGTCTGCTTTCGCCTCAAGCACTCTCTGTCTTAAATGTTCTTGGTTTTCCTGCTGCAAGGGATCCGCTGGGTGGTTCGGGAAATTGCCATCCAACTCAGGAAAAAGAATCTCAAGTTCAAAAGGCAATTTGCTGAACACTGGTGGAAGTATCAACCCGCCCATGCCATTCGCTGTATCAGCTACAACCTTAAGGCCGCTCAAATTTGATGTGTCTATGGTTGAACAGACATGAGTTGCGAAATCATCTAGGACATCGACTGTTTCTATACTTCCAGTTACTGCTTGTCTTTGAGGTGAGGTATTGACTATTTGTAATATTTCTTTCAATCCTGAATCCTGCCCGACTGGTCGAGCTTGGTTCATGCACATTTTTAACCCGTTGTACTCTGCGGGATTATGACTGGCAGTTACCATTGCTGCCGGAAAATCAAAATCACCCGAAGCGAAATAACACATATCTGTGGATGCAAGTCCTATGTCAACAACGTTCAAACCCTGATCCATCACTCCAGCAGCAAAAGCGTCCGCTAAAGATTTACTACTATTTCTCATATCTCTTCCGACAATTACTGAAGTGTTTCTTTGTAATTTATTTTTAATGAAAATGGAGAATGATCTCCCTATATTTCGAAAAAGTTCTTCATTTACCTCTTCAGGGAAAATTCCGCGGATGTCATAAGCTTTAAAAACATTTTCTGCTTTTGCCATTGCGTTACCTTTTCTACTTCTAATGCATGGAGCTCGAAATTTGAGCTATTCCACTTTCTGGATAAGCACCTCTTCTAGCTCTCTGTCGGATTCTTATGAGATCTAACAGCAAAAATATCCCATCACGAAATGCGCTCACTGACGATCTTTGGGAGTTTTCTACCTCAACAGGAACTTCCATCAAACTCAAGTTCCATCTTTCCGCCAGATGAAACAACTCGACATCAAAAGAAAAACCGTCAAGTGTTCCTGCAGCGAATAATGACTTGGCAACTTGTGATTTAAATGCCTTAAGTCCACACTGGGTATCCCTGTAATGACCGAGTAAGAGTCCAGAAGTAGCTATGTTTATCAACCTTCCACCTATCTCCCGGAATCTTCCCGCTCTGACTAAATTTTTTGTTTCAATATGTTGACGACTCCCTACGACCATGTCGTAGCCTGATTCAACCAGAGTTGCCAGTTCCAAAACTTGCCTAGGGTTATATGCAAGATCAGCATCCGTAAAGGCAATAACTGAACCGTTTGCTTCTTGCACACCGGCACGAACCGCCGCTCCTTTGCCTTTGTTCCCTTCAAGCCTTATTACGACATCCGCTCCTGCCTGCCTCGCGATTTCTGATGTTGCATCCTCAGAACCGTCATCCACAACGATGACTTCCATGTCATCACTTTTTTGTAAAGAAGACCTCAACTCTGAATCGACCGTAGATAAGGTTTCAGCAATTCTGTCGGCTTCTTCGAATGCCGGGATGATAAGACTGATACGAGGTGTCTTATTAGTTAAATTTTCAGCATTTGGCTTCATCTGTTGGTTTCTGAATTCACGAAAAAGCACAAATCTATAAGAAATACCTCTTGCTACTGCTGCGCCTAAAACAGCTGTGAGTTTTGCCGCGAAACAGGCTTTCCAACTTTTACCTGGATCTAATGAAATTAGAATAATCAAATCAATAACTGCAGCAATAACGACTACAGACACGAAGACTTTTATGTTTCTAATCCAACGTGCATGAGGGTCATTTATTAGAGTGATTTTCTCGTGCAATGTCCTTGCGGTTACTGCCGCCAAAACTAAAGCCAGTACATCTGCTATTGCAATCGGTAAACCCATTTGTATCAATAGGACCGCTGCGCCTATATCAATTACGGTCGCTGTTAGTCCAACAAAAGCGAAACGTCTCAACCAAATATTCATGACTGAACTTCTTCATGCAGCATCTCAGAGGTTTCTATTTGATTGTCTCCAGATCTGCTCTTTGACCATTTATTTAACCTTTTATCAATATCTGGAAGAATCAGATTTGAATCAAACCACGGAGAGGAAAAATCTAAGGAATTTGGTTTGCGAGCTACGAAAGCTAAAGAAATTAAACCAGCCAAAGTTAAAAGAATAGATACCATTTCGATTGGACTCCTACCATATTCTAAACTCACTTCTTTTTCTGTAGGGACTACGACCATAAGGTTGGGTGTCGCTCTCCACGGTCCTTCAGCTCCTTTAGCTTTCCAATTGGGGAAATAAGAAGTTTTCACTATTACCGGTACCCCTATTTTGTCTACTTTGAATTCTATGCGATCTGTATCAACGTTAATTCCGGAGACCTCTACCTGAGGCAACCCGATTCTCTCTGGCTCTCCTTCTAGATCCACATGTTGCCAATGGTTCATTCCTCCCAGAGTTCTCACCACTGCTTGTGAACCTTCTTGGAAAACTTCAACAGATGGATTCAACCATTCTGAGTGTTTCAAGTGGCCGAAAATCGCAGGTTCGAAATCTAATTGGGTTACCAGTTCAGAATTTGTTACCTTAAAAATAGTCCACGGGCCGCTATTAGCTATTTCATTTAGAGCTGGATGCTGTTGGGCTTTAGCGGTCGCAACTTGTGAAGAGGCTGCATAATATTTCACCCCTAATTGTTGGAGATGGTCAATCCCTGCATCGATGTCAAAAGATCTGTATGGAAGATCCCGTTGCGCTCTCGATGGAGCGGTTGAAAGTTCGGATTGGATAAGAAAGTGAAAAGGTGTGGTTGTGGATGACTCAAAATACAAACCTTCCATGGAACCGATGCAACCGTCTGTCCAATGTGGCATCAGCATGGGCGCCATGGGTGTTCCATATCTGGTCAGCTCACTCGAATATTCCCACATCAGGCGACCACATCCGTGCTCTCTGGCTTGATCATCCATCGTGATCACGAAACCTGCTAGTTCCTCCCAACCTCCACCTGTTGAGTCTCCAGTTCGACTTTCATAACCCTCAAAATTCCATAAAGCCCAGGAACGACCGATGTTCAGATCCTCAGTTTCATACCCCATCCATTGATAAGCGTTTCCGTGCATCTTTCCCCCTGGCAGGACTCTTAGGGGAACTGCTAAATAAAATATGAACAGTACAACAACTAGAAACCCAATACTTCCGGACACTAAATTTCCAATTCTCTCTTTTCCTTTAGCTGCTTTTTGCACTAAAAACCCTAAAATGCGTATCGTTTCTGCAATTGCTATAGCTGCTAAAAGATAAATGCTCAGATAATAAGCAGGTAGTAACCTTCCGTTATACAGACGACCTTCAGGTAAGTAAATGAAAGCTAAAGCTAAAGCTACGACTGAAATTGTTAGAACCACTCCAAGGCGGCGTCTAAAGACAAGAGAAAGAACGGCTCCTACTGCCGCTAAAACAATTGCTAATTGAAGTGGCGGGTCGTTTGTCAGGAAATCCGCTGCAAGTTGATCACGGCTCCAGAGATAGGAACTATATGATGTCAACTTTTCCCAACCCATGTCATTTAAATGGGATCTATGCCACCAAAAAGGGAGAACCCAAAAGGCAGATATCAAACCTGAGAGTAAACCCACTTCAGTAATCCATCGCACTGAGGCTCTACTCAGACGGGTTGCTACTGCAACAAACGAGACTATAAGAGCGAAGAAAACTACTAATAAATGACACAACCCCGTCAGTGCCAAAAATAATGCTGCCGCAGCTCTTTTTTCTCCCGTTTCCACACCTTTAATAAGCATTCCGATATATATGAGGCAAAATGTAATTGCAAGTGTGAACGCAAACTCTCCTGCCATTGTTGACATCAAATTGCCGCCCATAATGTTGAAGGAACGGTCGAAGATGAACGCAAGAGTTGAGGCTCCCAATAAAGCTGGTGTTGGTTCGGGTAAACCAGCTAACCGTCCCATTCTCCAACCTGCAAAAGGCATAAGAACCAAACCCACTGCTGTAACCAATTTGAATGCAAAACCGTAGTGAAAAGGAATAATTAGAAGAAGTAAACAGATGGTGGGAAAGGAAGCAGAACGCCAGTGTTTGGGGTTTTGTGCAACCAACTTGAAAACTGTAAAAGAAATCAAACCTATTGTCAGAATTAATAAAGGCAGAACAAGTCCCGCGTTCAAAACGACAATAAACAACATTGGGACGACCATGTAAAAGTGGTAAGCCGGAAATCCCGCGTACCAATCAGGAGCCCACCCTGAAAGCCTGAGGTTTGGAAGCAATTCGTCTCTTAAAAAAGCAGGACCCCAAACGTGCGCTCCCAAATCACCCCCTGTTGGGGTGGATAATTTAAATAGAGCACCTTCTGGATTAAGTACCCATAAAACAAAGAAACAAGAGAGGAAAACTGAGAAAGCCGACACCCAAGATAAGACTCGAACCTCAATGAACTTTTCTAACACTTTGGTTTTGATATCTGAATTGGGAGAACTGGTTGTTTTAAAAACAGTTCTGAAATCTGTTTTATCCATTTTAGACTTTAACCTTGCAACAAAAGCGCTATTACTGTAGTGGCATTAAACCCAACGTGTGCCCATACAGCTCTACCTAAACGATCATATTTTCTCGCCAAATAGGCTGCTACAAGGCCGAATAAGAATAAAGCCGGAAACTGTATTAGCTGCAAATGGGCAACTGCGAAAAGTAAAGAAGAAACTACTAAGGCTAAACGACCACCCATCTTTTTCTCAAAAGCTTTGAGAGTCAGACCACGATAAAATATTTCTTCCACTACTGGTGCTCCTACAACAACGACCAAAAATAGAAGAAAAACTCCTAAACCTGTCGCTTTGTCAACTAGCTCTCTAGCGGGTTCGGATACGTCGATGTCATCAAAAATCACATATAACGGCAAATAAAACAAGCCAGCAGCTATTTGTGTTCCAAGTCCAATAAGCAAACCCGGAAGAATATCGTTTTTCTGAAATTCCCATCCGAAATCTTTCCAAGAAACACCCTTTATCAAATACAACCACACGGGGATTCCAAGAGTTCCAACCCATAAAGCAGCTTGCAAGATAGCAGTTATTTCTAAAGATGGATCGTCCAAATCAATACCGCTATCAACAGCGTTAATAGCTATGACAACTAATACCACTGCGACCTGCCCAAGTAGCCAGCCATAAATAACGTGGCGCACTCCCCAAGGCAGCTGTGGGTTAGGTTCTGTTATTCCAAGAGGTTCTGTTATTCCAGAAGGTGCAGGGTTTTCAGCCGATTCTTCTTCTCGCATCTGTTAATCTTAATGACCGTCTTCGTTGACTTAACCACTTATGTTAAGCAGAACCTCGAAAATAACCCATACGATGTAAATATGAGTAAATCTCCAGAACCAGACTCACACGCGGATGAGTCTAACGATGACCCGAAACGATCAGGGTTGTCGCGTTGGTTCCCTTGGCTTGTTTTAGGCGCATTAGCGTCTTTTATAATCCTGCCCAATATTTTGCCCGGAAACGAAATAGAAGAAATTCCATATGACCGTTTTCTTACAAAAATTGCGGATGGAGATATTTCCAAAGTTGAAATAGACAACAGAACGGGACAAATCAATTTCGAATCCGAAACTGGATTGGAACAAAAAACAACTGGACCAATAGAACTGTCTGATGAAGACAGGAGACTGTTAGCTGAAAGTAATGCGTCTATAAAATTTAGCACCCCTCAACCAGGGTTCTTTCAAACCTGGTTACCTCTGCTTCTCCCAGTAGGTTTGATAATACTTTTCTTCTGGTGGATCAACAAAAGAGCTCAAGGCCAAATGACTGGAATGATGTCTATAGGACGTTCCAAAGCGAAGCTCTACTCAACTGAAAGACCAGGCACCACCTTTGACGACGTTGCCGGTTATGCAGGTGTGAAACAAGAAATCCGTGAAATAGTTGACTTTTTGACCGAATCAAAAAAATTCGCTGAAATAGGAGCAAAAGTTCCCAAAGGCGTTCTTCTAGTAGGTCCTCCAGGAACTGGTAAAACACTGATAGCTCGTGCAGTAGCAGGAGAGGCAGGTGTTCCATTTCTTTCGGTGACTGGCTCTGATTTTATGGAAATGTTTGTCGGTGTAGGAGCAAGTAGGGTACGTGACCTTTTTCAATCTGCGAGAAAATTAGGAAGTGCAATAATTTTTATTGATGAGGTCGACTCTGTTGGTCGTAAACGTGGTGCTGGACTTGGAGGAGGTCACGACGAACGCGAACAGACACTGAATCAAATGCTTTCAGAAATGGATGGATTTGAGGGTAGTGAAGGAATAGTAATGATGGCCGCAACAAACAGACCTGACATATTAGATCCGGCCTTACTCCGACCCGGACGATTTGACCGGCAGATAGTTGTCCCTCTACCTGAGCTTGAAGATAGAAATGAGATTCTCAAAGTTCATGCAAAAGGAAAACAAATTTCTGATGATGTGGACTTAAATGTTGTTGCACGTGGAACACCCGGTATGAGCGGAGCAGACCTGGCTAATCTAATCAATGAGGCTGCACTCACTGCCGTTAGAGACAATTCAGACTCTGTCAGAGCTGAAGATTTTGAAGCAGCGAGAGACCGAATTTTGATGGGTCAAAAACGTGACTCACTGGCACTTACAAGCGATGAAAAAGAAGCAATTGCCTACCATGAAGCAGGTCACGCCCTATGCGCCGCCCTCTTGCCTAACACGGACCCTTTGCACAAAGTCACAATAATCCCTAGTGGTATGGCTCTTGGAGTGACTATGCAGTTACCTGAAGAAGAGAAACATATTTACAGGCAAAACTACATAGAAGACTCCCTGACTGTTCGTATGGGTGGAAGGGTCGCTGAGGAAATAGTTTTCGGAGTTGCTTCTACTGGTGCCAACAATGATCTCGTAGGGGCGACTGAACTTGCTAAAAAAATGGTACGCGAATGGGGTATGTCAGATGAAGTGGGGCCAATGGCATGGGGAAACCAGAGTCAGGTGTTTCTAGGAGATGACTTAATGGCAGGTCGTGAATACAGCGATGAAACAGCTCGAATCATTGACCAAGAAGTCCAAAAAATACTTGTCAGGCAAGAAGACGCTTGTCGCAGATTACTTGACGAGAACAGAAACTCGCTTGACTTAATTGCTAGAGCTCTACTTGAACATGAAACTATCAGTGGAAATGAAGTCACCAGACTTATTCAAGCCGCTAATGGAGATTCAAACACGGAGAGCATCGAGGATGCGGCCACAGTAGATTAACCAACGATGTCACGACTGATCGTCTTAATAATACTTTCCTTTGGAGCTTCCCTCGCTGCTGTTTTGTTAAGGAAATTAAACTATAGAAATTTTGTGACAAGCGGCTGGTCTGTCCCAGGGCATTTGAGTAGAGAAGATTTTGGATTCCTTAATGAGCCTTGGCTTGTAGTGATTTTTTCATCCGAATCTTGTGAAACATGTAAACCTGTAGTAGCTGAGGGCATGAAACTCACTTCATTAGGGATTGCAATTCAAGAAATCGCCGCAGAAACAAATAGAGGGCTGCATGAAAAATATGACATAGATGCTGTTCCGATGCTTTTACTGGTTGACAAATTTGGAGTAGTAAGGTCCAGTCATCTCGGACCCATCAACTTCGGTGAAGTTAAAAAGTCAATTGAAACCGTTATTTTTGAAACCCAGCAGTCTGATTAAGATGCCGGAGTCTCTGAAGTTTTAGAAATCGCTACAGCACTTTCAAAATAAATTCCAGAAGAGTTACGGCCTACCACACCAACTAATACTGGCGAGGTCGAATCAATGTCTAAAGCTTCGATAGAACTGTCCGCTATTGGGAATGAAACACTTTCTAAGCCATCAAGCTCAATTTGATCAGGCACTCCAAAAGGCAAGGAAGACTCTTGGTTGGAAAATTTAATAGAAGCTATAGTTTTCGAATTGGGATTGAAAACAGACAGATAACCACTTTCGAAAGAACTGCTTTCAAGTAGCACTTTCCAATTTCGCGCAGCCAGATCAACTCCATTTTGAGTAGTTAATCCAATATCTAATGACTCTTCATCCGAGCTTTTTCCTTTCCACGAAATGAAAGATGCTGCTATAGGTTGACCGTCAAAAGATTTAACCTCCACACCATAAGTGGCATTGTCACTCTCAAAGGTTTCCAGTTCCAAAACTTGACGTTGAAGAGCCCTTAATTCTAATTTTCTTGGTTGTATATTCTGCACTCCAGTACCAAAGAAACTGATCTCTACTTCCACGAATTCATTATTTGGATTGAGAATTGAAATTAGTTCAGTGCCTTCTGACCCCTGTTCATAGCCGGTAAGAAAAACTCTTCCGGCTGCCCTATTTGAGCCGTAAACCAAATCTAAACCTTTTCGAATCCCTTCTCCTGCCGTCTGCATTCGAGCTACAACCAACTGTCCCACCCTGACATCAACTGTTGCGGAAACTACCGATGAATCTGGTATTCGAGTAGTGATATCAAAAACGACTAAAGAACGACTTGGTATGACAACACCTTGGGAATCCAAAGTTTCACGACGACCAACGTCACCAACGAAATGCAGGTCTGCAACTGCAGGTGCCTGAAATGGGTTGTAAAAAAGTAAAGATGCTTCACTGCCTGGTCGTAAAGTTGAGGACCAAGGCAAATGCCAGAAATCAGAAGTGGTAGTTACACAAGGTTCTACATCTAGTCCGTTGCCGGTGATCTGCTGTTTAACAAGAACCTCTCCGCTGGGAACTTCAATGGTAACGGCAGCCCATTTTGCACCTGGAACAGACTGTTCAGGTTTGATATCAAAACTTTGCCCAGATTCTAAGAGTATTTCTCTTTCTATGTCATTACCCAAATCATCTGCAATGGTGACACGGCCAAAACTGTCTGTGTCGGAAAAACTTGTGAGAGTTATTGTTCTTTCACTGATTCCGTCCAGTTCTCCGGTAGGTCCTACACAAAACCAGAGATCACCTGACTCTCCGACCATTGAAACTTCTACTGGATAAACAGGTAGCGGAATGCCTTCAACCCCTTCATCTCTTTCAATCGAAAAAACAAATACAGAAACTAAAAGAACACTAATCAAGAGAAAAGTAGGTAAGCGGAATGCGTTCACAACTCACTCCTATCTTGTCGTAAACGAGACCAGTTGGTAACCAAAAGAACGATAATCAACAAGGCGATTTGTAAACGATGCCGAGCTTTCGATGCTGTGCCATCTAACTGAAGTAGAGAGGTTCTTTCAGAAGCAACTCTGACTGATCTTCTAGTCGGCAGTCCTGCTTCATCTCCTGCTCTCAATATAGGAGTTTCACTTCCATCACTATAAATTTTCCAACTTTCTACCGGCTCTAACATCCAACGATATGCACCGTCAGCGTTACTAAGGACCAAATAGTCATCCCAACTTATTCTTGCTACTTCTGCGGGTACAACTTTTCTATTACTGTCTCTTACAACTGCGTGAACAGCCTCATGAGCTGTATTTTCAAAAATTGTCACTGCACTATTTAGCCCTTCAGTGCGCGCTAGGTCTAGTTGCCTAGTAAGAGCTGCTTCATAGAAACTAGGCAGATGAAATCTTCTTTCCTGATATGGGACCGGAGCTATACCTTCCACAAGGATTAGATGTTTCACTCCCCATTTTCCTAAGATTTCACCTAGACGATTCGTGTCTCCCGCAATTGCCTTTGCTATTCCTTTTCGGATTTCCAAGGCTCCTTTGTTCTCACCAAGTTGATACGGCCATTGATCGGTAATATCTGGAAGTCCGTCAGTTATAGCCAGTCCAACATCTTCTGTGAATACTGATGCCGTAGCAGGCAATATTGACGGCTCGCCTATCCAAACAATCCGATTCTCTCCCCCTCTGCTAACTTCACCTTTAGTGGGACTTGCGTCTACCACAAAAGATAAAACTGAAGAAAGTTCTTTTCGCGGCATTCCCCATGAGCCATCCAGAGATCCTGAAAGAATAGGCATAGCACTCGCACCTAGTGCCAATGCAGCTACACCAATTGAGATTTTACGTAAATAAATTTTCTTCGGTGTCGGATTTGTTAAATCACTACCTATACCCGCTGCTGCTATTGCAGATGCCCAAGCCAGTCCAACTGCTACAGGAACAAAAAGAGTCTCCTCTTCTGGTGTTCTCCCCAGCCACCATCCCTGATCAGCAAACCATACGGCGCAAAAACCAATAACAATAATCAACCAAGACCGCACGCCGAGAAAAAAGTGCTTTCTTGTTCCAACCAGCAACGCAAATACTGCAACGACAAGAAGCGACCAGGTAAATGAACTGTTCGAAAAGTTTCCGGTGTCTAAATTAAAAATTCCTGAAGGTCCTAGTGAACCTTTTTTCCAAACTTCAAATCCGATTAGTGAGCTTGCTGGTCGTCCCGTTAGGAGATCAACTATTAGTGGGAAGTGTAATAGTGATGCCACGCATATAGATAAACAAAATGACTTTAATAACCTGCTAATTCCGCTTGTTGTGCCTGATAGGAGGCTGCCGACAAATAAGCCTACGAATATCGTTACAGCTGGTATTAAAAAGACTGGGTCGAACGCTATTCCTAAAGCTAGAAGCAATCCTGTAAGCAACCCATCCGTTAGTTGTGTTCGCTCTTTTATCCCCGGTCCAGGTTGGCCTCCAATTGAGCCATACGGTGAAACCCCTTGGGAGACAGCCATCTGTTTAGCCAACCAAGGTAGTAAAGCGTATATGGCTAAGGGTGTTAGTCTCCCTTCCTTTAAAGCATCGTAAGGCAAAGGAATAGAGAGATAAACAAGGAAGGCAACAGCTCGTGATCTACCACCGCCAATTGGCCTTACCAATCTCCAGACACCAATTGCACCAATAGGAATAGCTGCAACAACCATCCAGGACCATAGGAGTTGGTCATCGCCTGGAAGTATTGCTAATAAAACCCCTAGTGCTGACAATCCATCCGGTCCCACTGTCTCTATGCCGGTAGCTGTTGAACGCCATCCGTACCACCATGATCTGAAAAGATCCAATGGGTCAGTCGGCAACAATTGGAATCTACCGATTACGGGCAAACCTTCCGAAAGTAGGTGTCGGGATCCGAAACCTAAAATTACTCCTGCTACTAAAAGAGCAATACCACCTGGTCCGAGAAGTGCTGCCCATAATTGATGAAACCTGATTCGAGTTAATGCTTCAGGACCGGTCCCTGAAGGAGCCCGTCCTATAACTGCACGCCTAAAAGAATGCTGTTGGGATTCTAAGGAACCTTTGTTCCTGGTGTCGACGGCATGATTTTCTCTAATTCTGCCTCGCATGGAGTTTAGAGACTTTAAACGTTTCAGATTCCACCAGGCTGAAGAAAGGTGACCCCAAGTAAGAGAAAACCTTCCGGTAACTAGACCGTATGCAACTCCAGTAATCATTATGGGAATAGATTCAAAAATGCTACGAATTAGAGAAGCACCAAAATTGCCAACAAGCGCCATTCTTAATCTGTGTCTGGGTCTCAGAACATCAATATTTTTCTTTATTAATTGCGTCTGAGCTTTTACACGGGTAGCTACTGAATTAGAGGCTAAAACTATTTTTGCTCCTACTAAGTCGGACCGCAAACAGATCTCAACGTTGTTATCTGGTGAATTTATTTCTGTGTCATATCCCTCAATCGCTCTAAACAAATCAGCCCTTATCAACATTGCTGATTCTGGTGCAGCGGAAATCTCTTTTCCGTCGTGCTGTCCCTGGTCATTCTCGCCTTTTTCCGATCTTCCTACCGGCGAGTAATAATTGTCCAAAACTGACCCCATGTCTTCAAGCTGACTTGGGTTTTCTCCATCTAATACTTTTGGTCCTACTATTCCTGCATTGCTTTCGACTGCCAATTCGACCATCCGTCTCACGCAAGTAGCATCGAGAATAAGATCGTCTTTTAAAAATAAAAAAAAGCTTTCTCTAGATGCTGCTAGTTCGTCTTGCAGAACGACATTCGCTAATTGCGGATAGTTCGTCGTTTTTGCTGTCCTGATTATTTTCGAAGCTGGAATTATTCTTTTGATCAGATCATCAATATCTGAATTTGTTTTTTCGTTGCCCGTTAGTAGTAGCAAGAATTCTATTTTCTTATGGTCTTGAGCTGCTAGCCCATTAAGAACTTCCTCTAACCAGAGATTTCTTTCATCAGCAACAAGGACGGCTTTCACTATTGGTTCTAATACACTGCTCTGGTTTTCTTTTTCGTTCTTTTCCACGTTTAACAAACCATAGTTCTGCCGGAGGGTTGTTACTTGCCTATGTGCCTCTAAGGTTCGATATTAAAGAAGAATGAAGGCAACTTGAACCCATGAAAGCACTAGTTACAGGATCAGCGGGTTTCGTGGGCCGACATTTAATTAAGCATTTAGAAGATAACGGCGATGAGGTGTCCGGAACAGACATTTCTTCCGGAGGCCCTGACTTACTTGACTTAAAAAGCTTTACTGAGCTTTTTAAACGAATTGATCCAGAAGTTGTATTCCATCTTGCCGGGCAAGCCGATGTCGCTGCCTCTTGGAAAGACCCATACAAAACCTTTAAAAGTAATGTGGAGGGAACTATCAATGTCTTGGCCGCTGCACGAGAATCAAATGTACAAAAAATTATCACTATAACCAGCGCCGATGTTTACGGTTCCGTCACCTCCCAAGACCTTCCCATTACTGAAGAAACAGCTTTGAAACCTGTTTCTCCATATGCTGCTTCTAAAGCCGCTGCTGAGTTGTTTTCCTTGCAGGCACATGATGGGTACGGCCAGTACGTTATTAGAGCAAGAGCATTCAACCACATAGGCCCGGGGCAAAGTAAAAATTTTGTCAGTGCTGCTATAGCTTGTCGTGTCGCAGAAAATGAACTATCTGGTGAAGAAGTAGTGAAAATTGGGAACTTGGAAGCTAAACGTGACTTTACTGATGTCAGAGATGTAGTTGCTGCTTACAGACTGCTTTCGCTTTCTGGCGAAAATGGAGAGGTTTATAACGTGTGCTCTGGTTCCTCTGTCTCCGTGCAGGAAATTGCTGAAAGAATTATCGGGATGGCAAGACACGAAATGAAACTTGAAGTGGATGAGGAACTTTTCAGACCTGTGGAGATTTCCGAACTTTTCGGAGACTCCTCCAAACTGACTGAAACTACCCAATGGGCACCTGTTTACCCACTTGAAGACACTCTAAGAGACCTTCTTGAGTATTGGCGGGCGCAAGTTCTTATCGAACCGAAGGCAGAATAGATCTATGTCTAAACGTGCATTCATCACAGGGATTACAGGTCAGGATGGTTCTTATCTTGCTGAACTGTTATTGGACAAAGGTTATGAAGTGGCCGGAATGGTCCGACGAAGTTCAACAGTTAACTTCGAACGTATTTCTCATTTGATGGACCAGATCGAATTCATTTCAGGTGACCTTTTAGATCAACTGTCGATAATTGAGGCTTTAAAGCTTTTTGAACCTTCAGAGGTTTACAACCTGGCCGCTCAGTCATTTGTTCAAACTTCTTTTTCTCAACCTGTTCTTACAGGTGAGACCACAGCGTTAGGTGTCACCAGAATGCTTGACGCTATAAGACTTACCGATCCTTCAATCCGCTTCTATCAGGCAAGCTCATCAGAGATGTTCGGCAAAGTTGCAGAAGTTCCACAAAAAGAATCAACTCCTTTTCACCCAAGAAGTCCCTACGGCGTCGCAAAAGTCTATGGCCACTGGATAACAGTTAATTATCGTGAAAGTTACGACCTTCATGCCAGTTCAGGGATGTTATTCAACCATGAAAGCCCTCGCCGAGGCTTGGAGTTCGTTACCAGAAAAATAAGTCATACTGCTGCACAGATTGCTTTAGGTCAGGCTAATGAACTTCATCTTGGGAACCTAGATGCAAAACGTGATTGGGGTTTCGCAGGTGATTATGTTGAAGCAATGTGGAAAATGCTCCAACAGAACACTGCTGGCGACTATGTCGTTTGCACCGGTGAAACTCATTCAGTTAAAGAATTTTGTGACGTGGCTTTTTCGCATCTAAATCTTGATTGGGAAGATTATGTGAAAGTAGATGAAAAACTTATTAGGCCAGCCGAAGTTGACCTCCTAGTCGGCGATGCCAGCAAAGCTGACGAGATTCTCGGTTGGAAACCAAAAGTAGGTTTCGGGGATCTTGTGAAGATGATGGTCGATGCTGATATGGCTCTTCTGGAAGGTCGTTTAGAGGGTTTACATTGATATGCGTTCTAGCTGGTGGAGTTGGTGCCGCTCGGCTTCTCAATGGCCTTAAAGATGTCGTGCCAGCTGAAGAAATAACTGCAATAGTAAATACCGGCGATGACGCGATAATGCACGGACTTTACATTTGCCCTGATATAGACACCGTTACTTACACATTGGCAGGTGTAAACAATATTGAAACCGGCTGGGGGCTTAAAGGGGAAACTTGGCTGGCGATGGAATCACTTGAAAAACTTGGTGGGGAGACTTGGTTCAACCTTGGGGACAGAGATTTAGCAACTCATCTGTATAGAACTGGCAGACTGGCTGAAGGGGCGGGCTTGAAGGAAATAACTAGCGAAATCACTTCCGCTATGGGTATTTCTGTAAATCTTCTTCCTATGACTGAAGATCGGGTTGAAACAATGGTTACCTTGCTTGAAAGTGGCGATGAAATTTCATTTCAGGAATACTTTGTGAAGCACCGTCATGATATTTCTATCTC
>MPLX02091500.1_pt1 | contig 96615 bp, 64 predicted proteins | sample 1617341 | NCBI WGS metagenome assembly MPLX02 (sample SAMN05944804, study PRJNA350692) | marine metagenome | biome: marine; feature: ODZ; material: water; isolation source: 120 m water sample filtered on 0.2 um supor filter | place: Pacific Ocean | collected 2012-04-08 | depth 120m m | reverse complement strand
GCGACTGAATCCGGGGAGGCGACTGAATCCGGGGAGGCGAGTGGACCCGGAGAGGCGAGTGAATCCGGGGAGGCGACTGAATCCGGGGAGGCGAGTGGACCTGGGGAGTCACTTCCTGTCGAGGTGGCCGGTCCTGAGCTGGTGGATTTCCGGGAAGTGGAGCGCCACTTCGCCGAGCATCATTTTGAGGACGCCTTCCAGGAGACCGACCGGGCCTGGGCAGGTGGCAATATTCGTGGCAATCTTCTGTCTCCGGGATTGCTGACTCTCTTGCGGCACACCGTGGCGGAAGAACGGCGTTACCCGGGCAAATTGACTCCCCTTCTGTGTCGGCAGCTATCGGGGCGTCATGTGGCAGTCTTCAAGTGGCGCCGCAAGTTGAAGGCTGGTCCCTCCCGGCCCCATCCGGTGCCGGATAAGATCGTGATTGCAGACCGCCTGATGTCCCTGCTGAGCTGGATCACGGAGAATTCCGGCAGGAAGCTGGAGCATCTCTGGGAGGATCTCCTCCCCAATGAGATCGGCGATGAGGAGAAGACGGGTTGGTACCACGACCTGCACTGGTTGCTCAATCAGGGTTACGTCCTGCTGATGGCGGACAGCACGATTCACCGGTCCAAGAGGCCGGGTGGTGACGAGTCGAAGCGTCCCGCCAGAAAGGTGGCACGTGGGAAGGGCAAGGAGCCTCCGGCAAAGGGCAAGAAGAAAGCGCGAACCAAGGCCGCTCCCGCGCCCGCGGCGCCGGTCGAGAAGCAGCCCCGATCGGGGACGGACGGACACACGCCGGGGCTTTATGCCCTGGGTGGCCGGAAGCTCGGTGGATCGCAGCATGAGGCCGCCGCCCTCCATGCCCGGGGTTTACGGCCACGTTGCAACCGGTCCGGCGAAGACGAGCCGGAGAGTGAGGGTGACCCGGAGTTGCCCACTTGACAGGACAGAAACTGCTCACCTGTCCGCCTCGCCCGCTTCGCAATTGACTAAGACTGACTGAATAGTCCACCTTTCTGGTGCATAGCGTGAGTAACCCGCTTTCACATCCCGATGGCTGGTTCGGTCCGAACAGGAGCAAGCCTGCCGATCTCAACCTTGTGCAGGGATCTTCCACCGTCCCGTGCGAGGCGCGTCCCTTTCCCTTCTGGCTTTCATCGGTCATAGCCGCGATCACCCTCGCACTGGTGGCAATCGGTCTGCGTATCTGGATCCTGCCGGCCATCCTGGCAGATCCGGAGTTTGATGCACCGGTTATTGGCCTCACTCATGCGGAGTCGGAGCGGAGCAGGCCTGAGGCGACACCGTTCGTGCGCCCTCCCATCAAGAGGGCGCCTCCGGTTGCTCCTCGCGCGATGGCAGCCCTGCCAGTGCCCGCGGTGCAGGCGCAGATCGTGCAGGCACCTCCCGTGTCTCCGACGGTCGAACCCTACGATCCGACTGAGATGCTGGAGGAGTCCGAAGTGCCTTTCCCGGTTCCGAAGTCTGAACCGGAGAAGAAAGTGGCCCGTTCGACCCCCAAGCCCGCTTCACCGCAGAAGGCCCGGTCGAGCGATAAGCCCAGGTCCGCTCCCAAGGCGACCGGATCCAAGGGCCCCTCGCACCCTGCGCGCGTCCTGCGGCGCTACGAGCCGGGTTATCCCGAAACGGCCCGCCGGAACAAGGTGGAAGGCCGGGTGATGCTGGATGTCCAGATCAACAGCAACGGCCGGGTGGGCTCGGTCCGCGTGTTCAGTTCCTCCGGAAGCCGGGTTCTTGATTCCACCGCCATTTCAGCAGTCAAGCGCTGGTCGTTCTCTCCCGCCCGGAAAGGTGGCAAGCCGGTCAGTTCACAGGTGCGCGTTCCCTTCCGCTTCTCCATCAGGTAGAGGCGCTATAGCTGTGCAGCCTCAAGTTTGGAGCGCATGGTTTCGACTTCGTTGGAGAGTTCCGACCAGTCGCTGTAGGCTTTCTCGAGTTGATCGCTTACCGACTGGAAGGCGATGCTGGTCTTGCGCAGTTCCTCCGCGTCGCCGGCCACTTCCGGCCTGGACATGTGTTCGGTGAGGGTTTTCCTGGCGGACTCGAACTCTGCGATGCTGGTCTCCAGTTTTTCAAGGCGCTCTTCGAGTGGCTTGAGGACCCGGTTGCGTTGCTGCCGGGCCTCGGCCTCGCGGCGTCGTTGCTCCCTGCGGTTGACTGATCCGTCGCCTGATGTATCCGAGCGGCTGGCCGGGGTGAGCCCAGTGTTCTGCCGGGTCTCCCGCCGTTCCTCCTCGGCCACCTTGTCGAGGTAGTAGCTGAGGTTGCCGTAGTAGAGCCTGGGCGGCTGCTCCTGGCGGAATTCCAGGGTGCGCTCCACCACCGGATCGAGAAAGGATCGGTTGTGAGAGACGATGATAATTGTCCCGGGATAGTGGTTGAGGGCGTTTTGCAGGACTTCCTGCGACTGCATGTCGAGGTGGTTGGTGGGTTCGTCGAGGATGAGGAAGTTGGCGGGGCGCACCAGCATGCGGACCAGGGCGACACGCGAGCGCTCGCCGCCGGAGAGGACGCCCACCTCCTTGAAGACGTCGTCACCACGGAAGAGGAAGCAACCGAGGAGATTGCGCACGTGAGCCATGTTCTCCCGGCTGGCGACCTCCTCCACCGTCCGTAGAACGGTGTGCCTTGGTTCCAGTTCATCGGCGTGGGTCTGCGAAAAGAAGGAAGGGAAGACCTTGGAGCCTAGTTCGAGGATTCCGTCGGCCGGCGCCTCCTCACCCGTGATGAGCCGGCAGAAGGTCGACTTACCCGCTCCGTTGGGTCCCACCACCGCGATCTTCTGTCCTCGCGTGATTTCGAAGTCGAAGTCTTCAAAGACGGTGAGCTCACCGTAGCGTTGGGCGCTTCCTTCGAGCTTGGCCACGCAGTGGGCACTGGGCGGGGGAGGAGGAAAGGTGAAGTTCATGGCCGCCTCTTCCTCCTTCAGTTCGATGCGCTCCATCTTCTCGAGTTGCTTGATGCGGCTCTGTACCTGGGAGGCCTTGGTGTTCTTGGCGCGGAAGCGGTTGATCCAGCGTTCAGTCTTTTCGATCTCGCGTTGCTGTGCCCGGTACTGTTTCTCGAGGATCTCCCTGCGCAGGGCGGATTCCCTGACAAAGAAGGAATAATTGCCGGCGTACTCGGCAGCTTGTCCGTGTTCAAAGGCAATGGTGCGGGTGGTAAGCTCGTCGAGAAGGGAGCGGTCGTGCGAAATGATTGCGATAGCGCCCCTGTAATCGCACAGGAAACTCTCCACCCAGCGCTGGGCATCGACATCGAGGTGGTTGGTGGGCTCATCCAGCAGAAGGACGTCGGGCTCCTGCAGGAAGAGCCTGGCCATCGCGATCCGCATCTGCCAGCCGCCGGAAAACTCACCGCAGTCGCGCAGGAAGTCGTCCCGTTGAAAACCCAATCCCTCCAGGACGGACTCTATTCGCGGCTTGATGCGGGTGGGATCAAAATGCTCAAGTTTCAATTCCAGTTCTCCGATCTCCTGAAGAAGATCGGAGTAGGGCGCGGATCGTGGATCGAGGCTCTCAAGCTCGTGGGAAAGCTTGTCGATCTCCCGTTGCAGCCCCTTGGCTTCGGCGAAGGCGGACTCCGCTTCTTCCCAGAGCGAGTGTCCGGTCAGGTGAATGCCGTCCTGGGGCAGGTAGCCGATCCGGCACCCCTTGGGTTTGGTGATCCGGCCCGCGTTCGGCTCGAGCACACCCGCGATGCACTTCATGAGGGTTGATTTGCCCGCTCCGTTCGGACCTGCGAAGGAGATGCGGTCCTCCCTGGTCAGCACGAAGGAGAGCCCGTCGAACAGGACGCGGGCTCCGACCTCGACGCGGAGTTGCTGAATGGCCAGCACGGCGCGGAGGTTGCGGAAATGTCGGCGCTGAGCAAGGATTTTGCGTGAAGCCGGGCTGAGGGACATCAGCAACTGATTCAGGGGGTGGGGATCCGTCCCCCGGCTCGGAGTCGTTGCTCGTCAATTCTCCGAAATTCAGTAACTTCCCAGTAAATTCGTCCCAACCCCGGTTGACGGCAGGGAGAAATGGAAATCTATTATCAACAGCACCTGCCGCCCCGAGCGCTTAGAAAGAGCGGAGGCCTGTCGTGGCAGCCTGGAAGAATCACCATCCCAACCATGAAGAATTACTTGAAACCCCTGCTAGCTATTTCGATTTCGGGCCTGCTTCTGGCCGGTCTTGGAGCCCCGTCCGCTGCCCGGGAAATAAAGGATGCCCCGTTGGTGGACGGACTGGGAGACCTGCGGAAGTTGAACGAGAAGCTGGTCACCCTTTCCAAGCCGAGTGCGGTAGCCACGGTCTCCCTGGTTTCCATCGGGGCCGGGGGAGCGGGCAGCGGGGTAATCGTGAGCCAGGAGGGCTTGATTCTGACCGCGGCCCATGTGGTGGCATCCCTCTCTGATGAGATCATCGTGATTTTCCCGGATGGCAAGCGGGCCAGGGCAGAGAAACTCGGTGGTGACTACGACCGCGATGCGGCCATGATAAGGATAACGGAAGAGGGAGACTATCCCTTCGTGAAGGTGGGTGAGAGCGAGAACCTGTTACGCAACGAATGGTGTGTGGCCCTGGGGCATCCAGGTGGATTTGATCCCATGCGGACACCGCCGGTGCGACTGGGCCGGGTCTTGAGAAACGGCCAATTCGTCACCACTGACTGCGCGGTGGTGGGGGGAGACTCGGGGGGGCCGCTCTTCGATATGAACGGGGAAGTGATCGGGATCCACTCCAACATCGGGACCACCCTGACCGAGAACCGGCATGTGCCCATCGGCGTGTTCCTGAAGAGCTGGGATGACATGGTGGCGGGCAAGCGTACTGGTGCCCGCTTTGCAGGAAGAGAGGAGCGCATCGATCCCGATCGTCCCGTGCTCGGGATCAATCTGGCCGGGTCAGCCGAGAACGGGGGCGTGACCCTGGAGGGAGTGATGGAGAATTCTCCGGCGCAGAAAGCAGGTCTGCAGGCGGGTGATGTGGTTACCGAGATCAATGGTGATGCGGTCAATACCCCGCAGGAGCTGGTGCGGTTGGTCGGTGAATTCAAGGCTGGTGAGAAATTGACGATCTCCTACCAGCGCGGGGACGGGGAGGAAGAGGTCGAGATCAAGCTGGCCCGTCTCGGAGATCTCCTGGAAGCTCCTCCGGAGCAACCGGGTCGCGAACGCCGGGGACGACGGAACCGGGAGCGCCCCCGCGAAGGCGGGGAAGCGGAACCGAAGAACGATTCCGGGGAGGAAGAGCCGAAGGCGGAAGAGAAGCCCGGCGAGGACGGGGAAAAGGCCGGGCAGGCTCGCAAGGAAGTGGAGGAACTCCTGAGGGAATCGCTGCGCAAGGGCAACCTGGATCTGAACGAAAAGCAGTTGGAAAAACTGGGGGGGATGGCTGAACTCGAACGAGTGCTGCGGGAACTGGCCGAGTCGATGGGCCCGGAAGCGCTGCGAGACATGCTGGAGCTTGAGATTCAGAGCGGACCAGACGACTTTTTCGAATCCACCATGAAAGCGCTTCAGCCGGTCACCGGCAAGGCCGCCAGGTCGGTGGTAGCGGTGCAGGTGGACGGGACCCTCGGGGCGCTGGGAACCGTTGTTTCAAAGAAGGGACACATTCTCACCAAGAACACCGAGACCCTTAAGGGGAAGATTTCCCGTCCAGGAGACGGCAAGGATGTGCCCCTGAAGCTGGTCAAACGCTTTCCGAAGCGTGACCTTGCGTTGTACCAGGGTCCGCCCAGTGGATTGGAGCCGGTCCGGTGGACCGGGGAGAAGCAGAGTCCCATCGGAACGCTGCTCACCTCGCCTGATCCTGAGGGCGAGCCCCTCGGGATCGGACTGATCAGCGTGCTGACCCGCGCCCTGGGTGAGGTTGGGTTCCTTGGAATCCAGGCCGGGGAGGGTGACGGAGGGGTGGTCATCGTGCGCACCGTGAAGGGGAGTCCGGCACAGGAGGCAGGTCTCCGTCCCGATGATGTGATCACGCATGTGGATGGTTTCGCCCTCATGGATCCTTTCGCCTTCGGAAACAAGATCCGGACCTATCGGGCGGGTGATGAGGTGGAGTTCACCTATCGCCGGGGGGAGGACGAGGAAAAGATCAGGGTGAAACTGGCTGCGCGACCGGAGGAGCAGAGCACTGGTCGTTTCCGGCGCATGAATGAGATGAGCGGTCCCCTTTCCACGCGTCTCTCCGGATTTCCGCTGGCCTTGCAGCACGACATTCCGCTGGACCCGAAGTTGTGTGGAGGGCCTCTTCTCGATCTGGAGGGACGCTGCGTGGGGATCAATGTTTCGCGGGCGGGACGAGTGAAGACCCTGGCCATTCCCGCCGAGGACCTCCTGGAGTTCCTCGATGGGATGGAGGAATCGGAGGGCAAGGAGCCGGAGGAATCCGCGGTCGCGCCGAACAACCCCAGGCCTGCCCCCGCTCCTGATCCAGAGAGCAGGGAAAAAGAGCGGGCGCGCGTCCTGCAGGAACTCCGCCGGGTGGAGGAGCAGCTCCGTGAACTCGAGAAGGAGCTGGAGGAGCTGCAGAAGTAGAACTGTGCCCCGGGGACGTGTTCCCTATCCCAGTGCCGTGTTCCAGTCGTCGATCCGGCTTTGCTGGGCGGTGAAGAGGTCGTCGGTCGGGTCGTGGATGGTGACCGAGTCGATGGTGATGTCCTCGGCCGGACGGTCGCCGGGTCCGGTTGCGGCGGTGGCGATGGCATCGACCACCTCCTGTCCACCGGTCACCTCCCCGAAGACGGTGTGCTTTCCGTCGAGAAACTGGGTGGCGGTGTGGGTGATGAAGAACTGGCTCCCGTTGGTGTTGGGTCCCGCGTTGGCCATGGAGAGCTTGCCGGCGTTGTCGTGGCTGCGGTGGGGCAGGCACTCGTTCTCGAACTTGTAGCCCGGTCCTCCAGTGCCGGTCCCCTGCGGGCAGCCGCCCTGCACCATGAAATTGGGGATGACGCGGTGGAAGACCAGGCCATCGTAGAATCCTTTTCCGGCAAGATTGAGGAAGCTGGCGCAGGTAATCGGGGTGTCGCCCGCGTAGAGGGAGATGTCGAGGGCACCCTTGGAGGTGTTGAGCGTGATCTTGATGTCGTCCATGAGTCTCTTTTAAGCTGCCAGTTTCAGGATTCAAGTTCCACCGGCCTGCTTTTTGTTAGCAGGCAGGCACGGGAGGGAGGCGGTCCAGGATGGCTTCCGCGCTCATTCCCGACTCCCGCAGGGTGGCAAGGGAGAGGGCCTGATCGCGGGTGGCCAGCCGCTTCCCGGCCTCGTCCCGGATGAGTTCGTGGTGGAGGTAGAGTGGTTCGGGGCATTCGAGGAGAGTTTGCAGGAGTCGGTGGACGTGGGTGGAGGGCAGGAGATCCTCGCCCCTGGTGACGAGGGTGATCTCCTGCTCGGCGTCGTCCACCACCACCGCGAGGTGGTAGGAGGTGGCGATGTCCCTGCGGGCCAGGACGACGTCACCGAGGTCACCGGGGAGAACCGGCCGGGGTCCGCAGAGGAGATCGTGGAAGGTGAGCTTCCCGCACAACTCCGCCGCCCGTCCGGAGTCGAGGCGCCAGGTGTGGGGCTCTCCGCGGGCGATGCGATCGGCCCGCTCGTCGCTGCTGAGAACGCGACAGGTTCCGGGATAGAGTGGTCCTTCCGGTCCGTGGGGCGCGCTGGTCATGCGGGCGATCTCGTCTTCGATGGTGCGCCGGTTGCAGAAGCAGGGATAGGCCACTTTCCGATCGCGGAGGCGATCGAGGGCGTGGTTGTAGCTCTTCAACCGGTCGGACTGGCGGAGGGCCTCTCCCTCCCATGTGAGGCCCAGCCACTGGAGGTCCTCCTCAATGAGGTCATAGAACTCCGTCCGGACCCGGGTGTGATCGATGTCCTCAAAACGCAGGAGGCATGATCCACCCTTACGATCCGCCAGCTCGCGGGCCACCAGGGCGGCATAGGCGTGGCCAAGGTGCAGCCGGCCAGTGGGGCTGGGTGCAAAGCGCGTGAGCATGGGGAAAGTCTCAGGTTTCAAGTTGGAGGTTTCAAGTTGTGCTTTGTCCGGGCATACTGGCTGCGGCAGGAGTGATCATCCGGGACCTGCACCTGGATTTCCAGATTCACCGATGACTACACGAAAAGTTGAGGTTCGAACGGGTGGCCGGGGAAGGAGAGGACATCCCGGTCTCGGGCTCCTCGCAGGCTTTATCGCCATGGCCTGGGTTATCGGACTGGTCGACTGGTACACGGACCTGAATTTCACACAATATGGAGTCAGGCCGCGTGAACCCATCGGGCTCCTGGGAGTCATTCTCATGCCCTTGCTGCACAGTGACTGGGGACACCTTATGGCCAACACCGTCGCCCTGCTCGGACTGGGCGTGATCGTGATCCTGGCAGAAAGCCGCCGATTTGCCTCCACCACTCTGATCCTGGTGTTGATCAGTGGACTGGGAACCTGGTTGATTGCCGAAAAGGGCACCAACCACATCGGGGCCAGCGGGCTGATTTACGCCTATTTTGGTTACATCATGGCCCGGGCGATCTGGGGGCGGCGACTCGTGTGGGCGGTGGTGGGCGTCGTGGTGGCGGTGGCCTACGGAGGGATGATCGGGGGAATTTTCCCGGAGGGAGATCACATTTCGTGGGAGGCTCACCTGACCGGGTTGCTTGGTGGGGTGTGGCTGGGCCAGCGTCATGCGTAGCGGTGCCGGCCGGATTGCGGCATCTCCTCGCCTTCCTGGTGAGAAAACAGCATGGGCGGTCAATCCTCCGCCGCCATGGCGAAGAGACCTTTCGGGTCTTGATAAAATCCATGACGCGTAAGAGCTGAACAGCAGGCCTCCCGTTTGATTCCGGGTGTTTTTGGTGATTCCAGGATGAGGGAAGGTTCAAAGACCCTTCCGGAAGCGCAATTCTGCTGGACAGGGTCCCGGAGCCCTCCTTGCATGGCTCCCATGAAAGCAGCAAAAGGACTGATTCTCGGGATTGTCAGTGCGGGATGTGTGGCGCTGACCGGTTGCGGGGGGAAAGGCAAGGATGACGAGAATTCGCTCAAGGGAAAAACCTTCGGCAAATTCACCATCCTTGACGAGGTCCAGACCGATACCGGAGACCGTTCCCTGGCCAAGAAGAACGCGGAGAATACCCTCGGCAAGTATCCCGAAGTCGAGGCCATGATCGGCCTCTGGGCCTACAATGCGCCCCAGTGTCTCGAGGCTCTCAAGGATGCTGACAAGCTGGGGCAGGTGAAAGTCTTCTCCTTTGATGAGGACCCGGTGGCCCTGGACGCTATCAGGGATGGGCACTGCGAAGGCACGATCGTGCAGGATCCCTATCTCTTTGGATACGACTCCATCAGATACCTCAAGGACATCGTAGTGGCTGACAAGATGCCCGAGCTGAACGAAGGGAAGAACATCCCGGTGCCGATCCGGACGATCGTGAAGGATAACGTGGAGGAATTCCGCAAGACCGTGGAGGATCGGCTGGCAGCCGGCGAAGCGGCCAAGGGTGCCGAGGCCCCTGCGGATGCTCCCAGGTTCGCCTTCATTACCAACGTGGCGGATCCCTTCTGGAGTCATGCCGAGGCGGGATGTTATGTTGCCGCCAAGGAGTTTGGAGTTGCCGTGGAATTCCAGATGAACAGTGCGGGCGACATCGCCGGGCAGAAAAAGATCGTGGAAAACATCCTCAACAAGGGAGAGTGCAAGGGGATCGCGATCAGCGTTCTCAATCCTGAGAACCAGACCGAGATGATCAACAATGCCGCGGAGAAGGTGCCTCTCATCACGCATGACAGTGATGCGCCGGATTCAAAGCGCCTCTTTTTCCTCGGGACGGAAAATTACCAGGCCGGGCGCGAACTGGGGAAGCTGATCAAGAAGTCCATGCCAGACGGAGGAAAAATCATGCTTTATGTAGGCAAGATCGACCAACTCAACTCGATCCAGCGCCGCGACGGGTTGCTCGATGAACTCGCGGGCAAGCCCGCCAAGTAACAGGTGGCTGCGGACCCGGACTCTCAGCCACTGTTAGAGGCCCGCGCAATCAGCAAGCGCTTCGGGGGCGTACGTGCCCTTGAAGGGGTGAGCGCATCGTTCCATGCAGGGGAGATCGTGGCGGTGATGGGGGAGAACGGGGCGGGCAAGAGCACTCTCATGAAGTGCCTTGCCGGTGTTCATCAACCAAATGAGGGCGAAGTCGCGGTCGATGGGGAGGTGATCCAGATCCCCGACGTGCGGGCCGCCGAGAACCTGGGAATTGCCTTCATCCACCAGGAATTGAACCTTGCGGAGAACCTGAATATCGGGGCCAATGTGTATCTGGGCCGGGAGCCACGAATTCTGGGACCATTCTTCGACCAGCGCGAAATCCGGCTTCGGACCCAGGACCTGCTGGATGCCCTTGAGCTCGATGTCACCCCGGATACCCCGGTGCGAAACCTTTCGATCGGGCATCGCCAGATGGTCGAGATCGCGAAGGCGCTTTCCCAGAAGGCCCGAATTCTCATCATGGATGAGCCCACCAGCTCATTGTCTCTCCATGAGACCCGGATTCTCTTTCGTCTGGTGAAAAAGTTCCGGGAAGAGGGGATGGGCATCGTTTTCATCTCTCACCGGATGGCGGAGGTGGAGGAGATAGCGGACCGGGTTATCGTGCTGAAGGATGGCAGAAACAGCGGGGAGCTGGGGCGGGAGGAAATCAGCCGTGACCGTATTGTTTCCCTCATGGTGGGGCGGAAACTGGTGGTGCACCAAAAGGCCGGGGGGAAGACCGGGGAAGTCCTGCTCGAAGTGTGCGACCTGAGGGTGGCACGATTCCCGGATGTGCCGGTGAGTTTCGAGTTGCGGGCCGGAGAGGTGGTCGGGATGGCCGGACTGGTCGGGGCGGGACGCACGGAAGTGGCACGGGCCATTTTCGGAATTGACCGTTCGTTGGGTGGCGCGGTCCGGGTGAATGGGCAACCGGTTTCGATCAAGCATCCGCAGGATGCCATCCGGGCGGGGTTGGCTCTCGTGCCCGAGGATCGCAAGGCGCAGGGAGCGATCCTGAACCTGAACATCCGGGATAATGTTGCGATGGTGGGTATGAATCGCTGGCAGCAGGCCGGGTTTGTCAAGGACCGTCAGATTGACCAGCGGGCCGAGGAGGCCCGGGAGTCCCTGCGCATTCAGACCCCCAGCACCAGGCAGCAGGTATCCATGCTTTCGGGAGGCAACCAGCAGAAGGTCGTCCTGGCCAAGTGGATGCCTCTCCGACCGAGAATCTTCCTTCTGGACGAGCCGACCCGGGGGATCGATGTCGGTTCCAAGAGCGAAATCTACGAGGTGATCGACCAGATGACGGCAGAGGGCGCAGCTGTTCTTGCCATTTCGAGCGAACTGGAGGAAGTGCTCCGAATCTCGGACCGGGTGATCGTAATGCACGAGGGGCGGATTGCGGGTCAGGTTGCCCGGGATGATCCGCGGTTTTCAGAAGAAGGAATCATGCAACTTGCCACCGGAGGAGAATAAGATGCTGTCTTTGAAGAATACCCTGAAGGAAAACCCGAAGCTCCTCGTGATCTTTGGATTGCTGGTTCTCTTGTTCACGGTGACGAGCCTTCTGCAACCGTCTTTCCGTGATCCAGCGACCCTGACCAACACCATGCGCTGGATTGGGCTCTTTGGGATCATCTCGATCGGGGTCGCTTTCGTGATCATCACGGGAGGTATTGATCTTTCGATCGGTTCGCTGATCGCTCTTTCAGGGGTAATGCTTCCCATGCTCCTCAAGGGCGATATCTTCTTTTCTGATCCCCTTCCGGTGCCGCTCGCCTTTGGGCTGGTCCTTCTGATTTCCCTTGGAATAGGTCTCTTCCACGGCCTCATGGTGACCAAGCTCGGGCTTCAGCCTTTTCTGGTGACGCTCTGTGGGCTGTTCATTTACCGCGGGCTGGCACGGGCTGCCGGCAACGATCAGACCCAGGGTTTTGGAGGAGACTTTGGAGGTCTCAAGGATGTGTTGGTTAAAGATAAGGTCTTCGATTTTGTGCCGATGTCATTCGTCGTTCTGATCATCATCGGTGTTGTTGCTGCCATCGTGCTCAACAAGACCGTCTTCGGACGTTATCTCCTTGCGATCGGGCACAATGAGGAAGCGGCGAAGTTCAGCGGGATCAAGACCGATCGGGTCAAGATCGCGGCCTACATGATCTGTTCGCTTCTCGGGGGCTTTGCCGGAATGCTCTTCGTTCTCGACACCAATGGAGCCACGCCTTCCTCCTTCGGGAACTTTTATGAACTCTACGCCATTGCCGGGGCGGTCCTGGGCGGGTGCAGCCTGCGGGGTGGGGAGGGAGCCATCTTCGGAGTGATCTGCGGAGCAGCGTTAGTCCAAGTGGCCGAAAAGGCGGTTTTCTTCCTTGGGGTGGAGGAGAAGTCCAAGTTTACCGTGATCGGGATCTTTATCCTGGTTGGAGTGGTGGCCGACGAATTGTTCCGACGATGGACCGAGAACCGGGGGGCGGGAGGGGGAAGTTCCGGTTCCGGGGGGGATCCCCTGGATTCGGCCGTCAATGAATCGTAGCGGCGAGTCGTCCGTTTCCCGATTAGTAATCTCAAGCGGATGCTGGCTTACCACGGCGTCATTCCGCCGTTCACATAGAGAGTCTGGCCCGTGATGAAGGAGGCCTCTTCCGAGGCGAAGAAACGGACGGCGTGGGCGACGTCCTCGGGCACGCCCCAGCGGCCCATGGGAATCTGGGCCAGATAGGCATCCTTGTCCTCCTGGGGATCATCGGCATGGCGTTCCACCGGGATCCAGCCGGGTCCCACCATGTTGACGGTGATGCCGAAGGCGGCGAGTTCGCGCGCCATGGAGCGCGACCAGCCGATCTGTCCACCCTTGCCCGCCACGTAGGCGGAGAAGTTGGGGACCGAGCTGGAAAAGACTTCACTGATGATGTTCACGATTCGTCCCCACTTCTGTTCCTTCATCCCGGCGAGGGTGGCCTGGGCCAGGAGGAAGGGACTCTTGACGAAGAATTCGTACATCTCCTGGTAGAAGGCCTCGTCGTATTCCTCGATGGGCTTGAGCGGCTGCGGTCCGGTGGCGTTGGGCACGACGATGTCGATGGGGCCCAGTTTGCTGGTCACTTCCTCCACCAGGGCGGCAATTTCATCAGATTTTGTCACGTCCGCCCCGACTGCGATGGCCTTGCCCCCGCCTTCGTTGATTTCATCGGCCACTTCCCGGGCCCGGTCGATGTTGTTGCAGGCATTGACCACCACGGAAGCTCCGGCGGAGGCGAGGTTGCGCACGATGGAGGCCCCGAGGCCCTTGCTGCTGCCGGTGACGAGGGCGACGTGACCGGTGAGGGAGTAGTTCGACATGGAAAGGAGGGTAGGAAAACTGGCAGGGTCTGGAAGCCCGAATGACCCGTCCAGGTGTGGCAATCTTATGTGATGGCCGAGATGCTCCAGGGCACGAACTCGTGATCGCCGAAGCCCTGGGCCTCCGATTTCGTAGGGGAGCCTCCGGCCACTTCGATCATGCGCGCCAGGATGCGCCCGGCGACCTCCTCGTGGCTTTCGGTGCCGTCCGCAATGGTCCCTGCATTGAGATCCATATCTTCCTCCATGCGCTGGAACATGTCGGAGTTGCTCGCGATCTTGAGGGAGGGGCAGGGCTTGTTGCCGTAGACCGAACCGCGTCCGGTGGTGAAGCAGATGAGGTTGGCGCCGGAGGCCACTTCTCCCGTGATGGACATGGGATCGTATCCGGGGCTGTCCATGAAGTGGAGTCCCGGGCCCTGCACCGGCTCGGCATACCTGAGGACTGACTGCAGGGTGGTGGTGCCGCCCTTGCTGATGGCCCCCAGTGATTTCTCCTGGATGGTGGTGAGGCCACCGAGCTTGTTGCCGGGAGCAGGGTTGTTGCTGATGTCGCCGTCGAGCTTGGCAACATGGTCTTCCCACCAGCGGATGAGGGAGATCAGTTTCTCGCCGACTTCCCGGTTGGCGGCCCGCCGGGTGAGGAGATGCTCCGCTCCGTAAACCTCCGGGGTCTCGGCCAGGATGGCGGAACCGCCCTGGGCGATGAGCTGGTCGACGGCCAGGCCGAGGGCCGGGTTGGCCGTGATTCCGGAGAGTCCGTCGGAACCGCCGCACTGCAGGGCCACGCGGAGTTCACTGACGGGGACCGGTTCACGCCGGGCCTGGTTGGCATGGGGAAGAATCTCGTTGTGCAGGCGGTCGAGGCAGGACTCGATCGTCCTGCGCGTGCCGCCATTATGCTGGATCGTTTCCAGGTGGAAGCTGCCTTCGGGAGGTTTGCCGAAGTGCTCGATCATGAGAGGGATCTGGTTGGCCTCGCAGCCGAGCCCGACCATCATGACCGCCCCGAAGTTGGGGTGGCGGACATGTCCCCAGATGGTGCGTTGCAGCATGCGGAAACCCTCGTTCATGGTACTCACCGCACAGCCCGTACCGTGGGTGAGGGCTACGATGCCGTCGACGTTGGGGAAGTTGTCCAGGACGGCTCGCTTCTCGACTTCCCGTGCGACGAGAGAGGCCACGGTGGCGGAGCAGTTGACCGAGGTGAGGATGCCCACGTAGTTGCGGGTGCCGACCTTTCCGTCACCCCGGCGATATCCCTGAAAGGTTGCGCGTTGGTCTTCCGCGACCAGTTGCGTCTCGCGAGTGTCCCTGGCGTAGGCGTAGTCGCCACCATGATCCGACATGGCGAGATTGTGTTCGTGGACGTGTTCACCCGGAGAAATGTCACAGGTGGCCTGCCCGATGATTTGTCCGAACTTGAAAACGTTCTGCCCTGTGGGGATGGGCTGTATGGCCATCTTGTGTCCGCCCGGGATTCGGGTGACAGGGAGGATGGCGGATCCCTCCACCGCTTCACCCACTGCCAGGATTCCGCTCGCTACCACAACATTATCGTTCGCGTGGAGCTGGAAGGCCTGGGGTTTCGACATGGGAGAGGCGTCGGGAGGGTCGGCAGAGTGGGCAGGGGCGATGTAAGCGCCTGCCACTGGCAGGGTCGAGCCAGTTTAGCGCAGCGATTTGAGATAGAGGATGAGGGAGGTGACCTGGTCTTCGTTGAGAACACCGAGGTAGGAAGGCATGCCCACTCCAGTCTTCTGCGTCTCGAATCCCCTGGTCACCCGCTTGGCCGGATGGAGGATGGATTCGCGGAGATAGGGCTCGTTCGCCTGCAGGGTGGAATTGTCGACGAGGGTGCGCTCCGATTGGAAAAGGCCCTTCCAGGTGGGCCCAACCACCAGGCTGGGTTCTTCGGCCACCTTATTGGTGCCGTCGGTGCTGTGGCAGGCCAGGCAACCGTATCTGGTGGCGATCTGGCTTCCTCTTTCCGCAGTGGGTTTTTCCCGGGGTGCACCGGCTGCAACCGTCGGGGGGGCGAGATGGACCTCCGTCTCCTCAAAGCCCAGGGTGGTCAGGTTGATCGGGGTGAGAGCCTTGATGCTGAGGTAGACAGCCTGTGCCGAGCGGGGCTCTAACCGGCAGGTGACCCGCAGGCTGTGGATGGGTTTCATTCCCGGGATGCCGAGAAACACCGACTGATGGTCCTCCGAAAGGTAGATACAGGAGATGGCGAGAGGCTCCTGTCCGGGACTGCCGTCGGGCCGGAAATGGCCCGAGCCGTAGCTAGGGGTGCGTTGATAGTTCCAGCGATCAACACTGTAGCGGGACATGCTGGTTGCGTGATCGTGATCGAGGGGATGCTCAAACCTGAGGACCACACCTTCCTTGAAGGCACGGACGGAGGAGGGCAGGGAGGAGGGTTTTCCCGTGGGACGGACCCGGTAGAGTCCCTGGATTTCCTTGCCGGTCGTTCCCCAGAGATTGAACCCTCCCACGTAGAGCCGTCCATCGACGGGATGGACGCGACCGCTCAGCAGGCCGGTCGGGAAACCGGTGAGCAGCGGTGCGACCGCGCCCTGTTGGCCGTGGGCATCAAGGTAGATCCTGAAAAGGGCGGGCTGATTGTATCCGACGTGTATGAGGCTGTCATTGAGGGTGGCCATTCTGGCGTTTCGGAGCCAGACCTGACGGGCGCCGGACTGGTTGACGAAGTGTGGAATCCAGAGAGGAGGTTCGTTGATGGTCCTGCCCTCGTTGGCCTTGGGCCCGAGTCGGACGGGTTGGAATCCGTAGTATGAACCGGTCTTGATGACATGAAGAGGAGTGGACGGCACCCAGTGGCCCTGCTGGTCGCTGGCTGTCAGGATGCCGCTGACCGGGTCCACGCCGAGGAAGGGTTGACGCAGGCCCGTGGCAATCACCTTCATGGTTTTTCCATCGGCGGAGACCTCCAGGATGGTCCCGTTGAGTTTGCCACGCGGTCCGTGAACCTGTCCTCCCTTGGAGAGGAAGAATCCGCCGCCGGGCTTGAGTTCGAAACCCATCGCGAACTCACGGGTCTCCGCGGTCTGAGCCGGCAGGCTGCAGAGATTCGCGTAGAAGTCGGCTTCACCGTTCCGGTCCCGGTCGCGCAGGGTCACGAGACCATTACGACCAAAGACTATGATCTGATCGTCCACGATACGGAGTCCCATCGGTTCATGCAGACCACCCGCAAAGCGTTGCCAGGTGATGCGCTTCCGTCTGCCGGTCACATCGTCCGCAATCCAGACGTCTCCGTCGAAGGTAAGGAGCGCGAGTCTGCCATCGGGAAAGAAATCGAAATCAGAGGGCCGGACGTTGCGTTTCCACGGGTTGGGAAGGGGGAGTGGGATATCCTCGCGGATGAAGGCCCCGTCGCCAGGCTCCTGCCCGGGATTCAGTTTCGTGGTGACCGTCCCTTCCCAGATGCGCGGGTGGGGGTCGAACACGTGAGACTCCTTGCTGCTTTGCCGGGTCGGTTCCGCGGATCGCCTGGAAAGGTTGTAGGTGATGATCCACTCCCGGGCGGTATCGGAGGGTATCAGGCTGACCGGGGGAGCGGGAGGGAGGTAAATGGTGAGTCGTTGGTTGCCGGGTCCGACTCTCAGGCTCCGCTGAAATCGAACCGGGGTTTTGTTGGTATCAAGGGAGATTTTCCATTGTTCTTCGATGGGGACTCCGTGGATCTCATATGCCAGGACCGGGCCCCGCCGATCCAGACCGAGTCCGATCCAGCGACCGATATGCGAGGGAAGAGGTCCAAGTCCCTTCTCTTTCCTGTCGATTGACGGGGAGCGGGGATCTTTCAGGGCAGGGGAGGATCCTGCGAGCACCCCCGGATGCATGCCGGTGGCAAAAAGAGGCGTGCCAACAGGTCTCGGCAGGGCCGCCTGCCCTGCGTCCGCCTTGCGGTGGGGCTGACGGTAGGAACCCGGAGCCATGCCGCTCATGGTCAGGTAATCGCCCGGAGCGTCCTCCTGCCAGATCAGGGCGATGCGAAGCAGGTCTGGATCAAAGCAGGCGCGGATCCCGTGTCCGAGGTTCAGGATGATGCCGCGGGGAGTGAGATTGTCTGTCGGCCACGGATCACCGAGATGCCGGGCATCCAGGGTCTGGCCGAAGAACGGCAGACCGTTCTCTCCGTAGGTGCCAAAGGGTGAGGGAAGAAGGGCGTGCGCCCGGTCCTGGGCCGTGAGGGGCTGGGTGAGGCCGGCGCAGAGAGAGAGCAGAGTGATCGTGGTCCGAATCATCGCTCCGACGCTATGGGCTGTTTCGCCCGGTCGCAAGAGTGTGAGACAGGAGAGGGAGAAATTCCAGATCCTGGTGGGGCCTCAGGACTGGCACCTGTCCGCCCCGGGCTGTCGCATATCGCGCCAAAACCCGCGCTCGGCTTCGTCTTATTGCATGGCGGCAAATTTTTGCCGCATGAGATCCTGGGGAGCGAGATCGCCCTGCTTGTCATGGGTCTCGTTGATCCACTTTTGCTCGAGGTCGTTCTTGCTTGGGCGTTCATCCTGGTAGAAGACCCCGAACTTTCCGGGGAACTCGAGTTGGGCCAGGTCGAAGGCTTTGCTGGTGCTGGTGAGATCGTGCTCTTCCTCATTGATGAGGTTGAACTCACCGCCCTTGCGTGGGATGGCCGCATCAAAGGCTCCAGGATAAAACATGGTGCATTCGGAAAGGACTTCCACCACGGAGAATCCAGGGTGCTTTACGGCACGCTCGAACATCTCGGTCATGTGCTTGACATGGGCGGCGTGGGAGCGGGCGATGAAGCTGGCACTGCTCCCGAGAAGCTGCGCCATGGGGTTGATGGGTCGATCCGCCGAGCCCTGGGGATCTGTCTTTGACCGGCGGCCGATTGGGGTGGTGGGGCTCGTCTGGTTCTTGGTCAACCCGTAGACGCAGTTGTCCATGATGACGTAGGTCAGGTTGATATTTTTCCGAGCGGCATGGTTGAGGTGGTTGCCCCCGATGGAGAAGCCGTCACCGTCGCCTCCGAAGACGAAGACGTGCTGGTCCGGGCGGCTCAGGGAGATCCCCGTTGCAAGGGGCAGGGCCCGCCCGTGAATGAAGTGAATCCCGTGCGAGTTGACGAAGTAGGGGAACCGGCTGGAACAGCCAATCCCTGCCACACAGACGAAGTCGGTCTGAGTCAGTCCGAGTTTCTGGATCACGTTGAAGAAGGAAGCGAGGACGGCGAAGTCACCGCAACCGGGGCACCAGGTGGGGTGATCGGCCTTGAGTTGCTTCTTGGAGAGCTTCTCTTCCGGCTGAGCGGACTGGGAGTCAGACATCGCTTTTGGAGGTCGGGAACAGTGAGGAATGGAGGCCGGGGAGGCGCAGGTTGGTCAGGCGAGGAAGTTGTCGACCCCATCCACAATTTCGCTGACCCGGTAAGCCAGGCCATCGGTCTTGCAGATGGAGTGGATGGCGGGGTTGCAGCTGGCGGCCCGCAGGATGGTGGCGAGCTGGCCGTGGCCGTAGACGCCGGAATCGTTCATTTCGATCACAAAGACGTGCTCAAATCTGGCCAGCAGTTCGTCGAGGCCGGCGGGGAGGGGATGGAGATGGCGGATGTGGGTGGCGCTGGCACAGAGGCCTTTGTCCCGCAGGCGGTCACAGGCTTCACGGATCGGGCCATAGGTGGAACCCCATCCCATCAGAAGGATCTCCCCGTCCTCTTCGCGGTAGACCTCCGGGAGGGGCAGATCGGCGGCCAGGGCGATCAGCTTGTTACGGCGCTTCTCGGTCATCTTCTGGTGATTGACCGGATTGCCGGAAGGGTGGCCCATCTCGTCATGTTCGAGGCCGGTGACCTTGGGGTAGGAGCCCTCTGCCATGCGGGATCCGGGAGGGGCATGCTGAGTGAGATTCTCGACCGGGTAGGGTTTGAAGTCCTCACCCCTTTCGCTCAGGTCGAGTTCAGGTTCGATCCAGTGTTCGTGGAGGTTGGGCTCATTGAAGGCCTCGATGCGGGTGGCAAGAGCCTGGTCACTGAGGATGATGACCGGGCAACTGCAACGCCTGGCCAGTTGGGCGGCCTCCAGCACGATATAGAAGCAATCTTCCACATCCTTGGGCGCCAGCACGATCCGCGGGCTGTCGCCGTGGGAGCCGTAGATGGCCTGCAGGAGGTCGCTTTGTTCGACTGAAGTTGGCAGGCCGGTGGAAGGGCCACCCCGTTGGACGTTGATGACAAGAAGAGGTAGTTCCGCCATGCAGGCGTATCCAATAGCCTCCGCCTTGAGGGCAAGGCCGGGTCCGGAACTGCCGGTCACAGCAAGATGGCCGGCATAGGAAGCCCCGAGGGCAATGGAGACCGCGGCAAGTTCATCTTCGGCCTGGACGAAGATGCCGCCATACTTTGGAAGTTCGCGGCGCAGCAGTTCCATGATACTCGACCATGGAGTGATGGGATAGCCTGCTCCGTAGCGTACTCCAGAGGCGATCAATCCCAGTCCAAGCATGGTGTTGCCATCGGAAGAGATGCGCTTGGAGTGGGTCGCTTCTCCAGGCGCAAAGCGGAACTGACGGAGGTCGGTGGTCTGGAAGGCGTAGCCTGCATCGAAGGCATTCAGGCAGTTACGCAGGATGTCCTCACCCTTGCGGCCAAATTGACGCTCAATGATGCCGACGAGCTTTTCCCTGTCGAGATGGAACATGGCGCAGAGGAGTCCCAGCACGAAAATGTTCTTGCCGCGATCCTTGGCGGTTCCGCCGATGGCTTCCACGGTGGCTGAGGTGAAAGGCACCCCAATGTGGTGAATTCCACGCTCGTCTCTGGTCTCCTCCACCTTTTCGGAGTCGTAGAGGCAGATCCCACCCTCCTTGAGGGAGTCAAGATGATCGTCGTAGCTGTGCTGGTAGAAGGCGACCAGCACATCTGCAACATCACCTGCGTGGAGGACCTCTCCGGAACCCAGGTGGACCTGGTAGATGGAGGGGCCACCCGAGATGGTGGAGGGGATGGTCATGTGGGTCATGACCTCCTGAGCGGTCCGCCCGGCCAGACGACCGAGCATTCCTCCAATGCTCTGGATCCCGTCCTGGGAATTTCCAGCCAAGCGGATCACAACATTCCGCAGAGCGTCGTCTTGCGTTGCCTGGGGAGAGGCGCCTACTGAACTCATGGGGCAGGTGAGATGGGCGACGCTAGATACGCGGCTAAATGATCCTTAGGAAGAAAAAAGACGGCCGGAGGCGAAAAAAATCAGGTCTTTTGAATAAGATGGGCTCTAGCGCTCACGGGGCCTGAGTTTATTTATTATTTCCAAGGGGGCTTCTCCCGGGAACCGGGGCCCACGGGGCTATGCCGCCAGGGTCTTGAGCTGGGCCTCTACGGTGGGGTGGGAGCAGTAGGGGTCCTTGAACTTTTTCCCGTAGGCGACAAGGTCCTGAGCGAGAGACTTTGCCACTTCGTGATGGCGAGGATCACGGATGAAGTTGGTCAGTTCATCGGGATCCTCTTTCAGATCCAGGAGCCACGGTTCTTCCGCGCTGGAGAGAATGAGCTTGTAGCGGGGAGTGACCGCTGCAAGCCAGCCCACCCGGTCGTCCTTGGGTTGGCCGGTGGAGCGCAGGAAGGTGACATCGCTCCACCCCTTGGGATGTTGTCCGGTGGTCAGAATGCCGGAGCAGTCGCGCCCTTCCTCGCGACCGGTCGTGTCCACTCCCATCAGGGCGAGCATGGAGGGAAGAAAGTCGACCGTGTTGAGGACCTGATTGACCCGACGGTCGGCGGAAATTGATTTGGGGTAACGGATCATGAAAGGCACCTTGGCGGATGCCTCCAGGGGGATGCCCTTGTTCTGGCGATGGTGTTCCCCGCGCATGTCGCCGTGGTCGGCGGTGAAGACGAGAATGGTGTCGTCAAGCAGGCCTAGTTTTTCGAGGTGCCTGGTGATCCGGCCCACGTTGTCATCAATGCACTTCATCATCCCATGGTACTGCGCCATCTTGTAGTGGCACTTGGGGGTAGGCTTGGCCCAGCTGGGAGCCTGCTTGCCGTTCTTCCCGTAAGTGCGTGGCTTCTCCACCACCGTATCGTCGTACATGGTGTCATAGGGGGCCCGGACGGTATCCGGTCCGTGGGGATCGGGGATGCTCAACATGTAGCAGAACGGCCTGTCCTTGTGCTGTTCGATGAATTTCATCGCCTTGGTGGAGAGGAAGTCGGTGGCAAAGGAATTTTCGTCGGCGCCTTTCACCGCATAATCCGGCTTCCCGTTCTTGCGGGCTTTCACCCGCGGCCCCTGCGGGGTGTTCTCAAACTGCTTCCAGTGACCGCGGTTGAACATGTAGCGGTTGTCCTCGAAGCCAAACTTCCGTCTGGGTTCCCACTGCGGTTTTCCCTGGCCATCGAGGTGCCACTTGCCGGCGTAGCCAGTGGCGTATCCGGCCCCCTTGAGCAGTTCTGCAAAGGAGATCACCTCGTCGCTGAGGTGAAGGTTGTTGTTGGTGACCGACGTGTTTTGCGGGTATTGGCCACTGATGAAGGACGAACGCGAAGGTGAGCAGACCGGGGTGGCGGCGTAGAACTTGGTGCAGAGCACTCCTTCTGCGGCGATGCGATCGATATGCGGCGTTTCACAGACCGCCCCCTTGTTCCTGCCCCACATGAAGGCCTGCTCGGGGGGCAGGGTGGCACGGTAACATCCGAGGGTGCGGAAGTTCAGCTCGTCACAGTGGATGATGACAAGATTGGGCTTGCGGGGCTTGCCACCAGCCTCGGCCCGGGAAGTCGGGGCCGTGGACAGGCCTGCTCCCGAAGCGGCGGTGGTGGTTTGGATAAAGCGGCGGCGTTTCACTCGTCTGGGCAGTGGGGCAGGGTGTGTCGGTTTTCCGGATTGGCAGTCTGTTGCAACCGCGACCAGCCGGGGAGAGGGAGATTTCCTATAATTGATCCGCAATCGACTCGATAAGCGGAGCGAGAGGCAGCTTGGTGTCCGTGATGGTGAGGGGGCGGGAGGCCTGGAAGTCGGGTTCGAAAACCAGGGCAACGAGTTCGGCCACCAGACCGGGATCTGAAAACGAGAAATTGAGTTCGCGGTTGATGCGCATGCTGATGGTGTCGAGGTTGGCAGACCCGACCGTGGCCCAGTCGTCGCAGATCATGGCCTTGAGGTGCGTCATGCCGGGGAAGTGATAGACCTTGGCTCCGGCTTTCAGAAGATTGCGGGCAGTCACGAAGTTTCCGGCGTCCATGATGCTGTGATTGGCGCGGTTGGGCAGGATGACCCGGACGTCTACCCCGCGGGTGGCAGCTGCTTCCAGCTCGTTCTCGATGGTGTCGGCGGCGAAGTAGGGCATCTCGATCCAGATTCTCTCGCGCGCTCCCCGGATGGCCTGGAGCATGGCCAGGAGGATGTCGCTGCGTGCATTCACCGCGTCAGTCCGCAGGATGCGGATCGGCACTCCCGGGCCCTCGGCGGTCTTGAGCGGTTCTTCCCTGTTGAAGAGGGTGAGATCCCCGCGGGGTCCGTTGCGTTCCCAGGTGCGTTCGAAGTCACGGTTGAGGGCGGCCACGATGGGTCCCCGGACACTGACCATGAGGTCATGCCATTCGTGGCGGGACTCGTGGCCGAGATTCATGCCTCCGATGAAGGCAACCTTGCGGTCGAAGAGGTGAAGCTTGGTGTGATCAGTCACCAGCCATGGGTTCAGTGTTTCGCGCAGGGCCACCTTTGACCCGCCGTGCCGGAGGTAGTCTCCGATGTCCCGGGGCTGTTTGAATCCGGCCGGAAGACCAGAGGGAGGCTGACGGCCGTGGGCGAAGGTGCTTCCCAGATCATCGAGGATCACTCGAACCGGAATTTCCTCCGCCCGCGCCCGCAGGAGATCGGCACAGCGCAGACCCACATCGTCACTGTCGAAGATGAAAACCTGGACGTCGATGGATTGTCTGGCGGTTGCGAGTGCTTTTTCGAAGGCACGGAAGAACATCCCGCCATCGAGGTGGTAACTGAGTTCCCCGGGGAGGGGTGCGGCAAGACCGAGCTTGTCGAGGCGTGCCTCGAACTCCGCTGATCCGGGCCGGGGAGGGGCGCCCGGCATGAATGTGAGGGAAACCCGCACGGGCAGATTGTCCTCAAGCAGGGCCACGCCGCGCTGTCGGTAGATCGCCTTTCCGAGCCGGTAGGTTGTGATGGGTTGGCGGACCGACGCCTCGATGGTGGAGCGGAAGGCGGTTCTCAGGAAGGTGCGCTTCGGAAGAGCCCGGTTCTTACCCGGGAGGCGCTGGAGCGCCTGCCCGGTGAGCCCGGCGGACAAGGGGAATTCTGCCCCGGCACCGTGCGCCGACAATCCCAGGATCAGGACAGCGGCAAGGCGGGAATGCAGTCGGGAGCGCATTACGGGGTCCACCATGTCCCGGCTCACTCCGCGACGCAAGGTAATCGGGATACAAGAAGCGAGAGAAGGCCCTTACCTGGCAGTTTTCACCGCAAAGTAGGAGCCGGCCACCACCTTCTCGGCCAGGAGGACATTAACGGCAACCTCGCGTCCGGATTCCTTGTGGGAGGGATCGCCTCCACCAAAGTCCCAGAACCATCCCTTGTATTTGCCGGAGGTGGCTTCCAGCACGAGGCCCTGTTTGGTGAGAGTGAGCTTCCAGTGGCAGTTGTCAGTTGGACTCTTGGCGAGGCGGAGAGCCGGAGTGACGGTGAGGTGAGGGCCCTCGGGGCGGGTCTTTGCACTGTCATCACGGGCGATGACCCAGCCCTTGTACTTTCCTCCAGCCGCACGGACGAGGTAGCCCTTGTCAGTTTCAACGAATTGCCAGGCCGAGGTGTCACGCGCTTCGCTGGCGAGGGAGATGCCCTCTACCACTTCGACATCGCCGAGTTTTCCAAGCCTGGCCTTTCCAGTAACATCGATGAACCACCCCTTGAATCTCGAAACCACCGGGCTGAGGGTCCGCGCTTTGCTGGTGCTCTTCACTTCCTGCTCCTCAAGCTCGCGCAGACCTTTGAGGAAGGCGTCGTGCCCCTCCGCAGCTGGAGGGCTTGCGGCAGAAGTGAGCCCGGGAAGGCCACCGAGGGGGGCGATCGACAAGAGGACGAGGGCGATTCTTTTCATCATGGCCGCCTGTTACACTTGGAGGTGCATCAAGTCCAGCTTGGAGGCAGTGGTTCTCTCTTCCGGTAACGACAGAACGAAGCCCTGCTGGAGGGGGAGGAGTCCGTCTGTCCGGGAGGGCGGGATATCCGTCGTGGTGCCCGCTCTGCACGGGAGAAAAAGGAAAGAGATTTGAGAATGACGGGGTGGCGGTCCCGGTTGGATGTTTAGAGCACGAAATCGCAGGATAATGTTAGCACGCATTAAAATCCACCTCATCTGTCCCTGTAGAAACTGGCAACAGGCTCGCTTTCACCTGATGGGGATCATCCGGGAGTTCGTTCCCAGGAGACTGCAGGACTTCGTGCGTTGAACAAGGTGAGGCCCGGGGATCAGGCGGGCTGAACCGGAACCGGATGATATTACGATGAGTGGACTTCACATGGGTATCAACCTGGGACATGACCGATCGGTTGCGGTCGTCTCAGAGGGCGAACTGCTGGTCTCGATTGAACAGGAGAGACTGGACCGCATAAAGCACAGCGTAGGATTCATGTATCAATCCCCGGGGGAGATGCGTCACATTCAGGTTCCGGGCGAGTGCATCCGCTATTGTCTCGACATGCTGGATGTCCCCCTCGCGGAGATGGAGACCATTACCGCGAACATGCCGGGTATTGATTTCGCTCCGGATATTATGCGGGGCAAGTTCAGCAGGGATATTGCAGACAAGGTCCAGACCATTCCCAGCCATCATCTGGCACACGCCTACTCGGCCTACTGGCCTTCCGGTTTCGAAGAGGCACTTGTCCTTTCCGTAGACGCCAGCGGACTCACCGCCAGAGAGGACACCGGCTGGAAGACGGAATCCTACAGTCTTCATGCGGGAAGTGGCACCGACCTGAAACCGATACACAGCGAACGGGTCCGTGCACATCTGGTGCAGCTATCCACCCTGGGATTTGTCTATGAGTATGTTTCCCGAAAGGCTGGATTTGAAACCACTGTCAATGCCGGCCTGAGCTTCCCGGAAGCCGGAAAGCTGATGGGTCTCGCAGCGTATGGTGGGCCGCAGCCTTCCTGGGAATCGTGGCTGCGCCCGGTTGAAAATTCGCTGAGCCTGGAGATCTCAGCCTACGACATCTTTCTCGAGATCGCCGCGCTGGAAAAAAAATATGATACCGGCGAGGGCAAGCCCTACTTCCGCCCCTGGCTGGTGGATCTTGCCTACAAGGCGCAGATGGAACTCGAAAACGCCCTCTGCCACATCGTGGAGGTGGCCAGGGAGCAAACCGGCCTCAATCGTCTCTGCATCGCCGGGGGCATCGGCCTCAATTCCGTCGCCAACTACAAGATCCTGACCCAGTGCGGTCTGGATGACATTTTCATCTTCCCGGCCGCTGCTGACAATGGGATTTCGGCAGGTTGTGCCTACTGGGCATATGCCACCCAGGAAAAGGGAACCGCTCGCCCGAAACTCAAGGCCGCCACGCTCGGGAAACCCCGCTCCAGGGAAGAAGTCGAAAAGGCCGTGGACCAGTACGATGACCTGATCGTGGTTGAGCGGAACGAACATGATGACATGGTGAAGAAGGTGGCGGACGCACTCTCAAGAGGCCACATTGTTGCCCGCTTCGAGGGAGGGTGCGAATCCGGACCCCGGGCTCTTGGTCACCGTTCCATCCTGGCGGACCCGGCGTTTCTTCGAATGAAGGATGTGATCAATGCGAGAGTGAAGTTCAGGGAAGCCTTCCGCCCGTTTGCTCCCTTTGTGCCCCTGGAGCGAGCCAATGAGGTCTTCGTGCTCGAGACCGAGAGTCCCTTCATGCTCCTCGTTGCCGAGATTCGAGAAGAGTTTCACTCGGTTCTCCCGTCCATTACCCATGCAGACGGAACGGGAAGGGTGCAGACCTGCACCAAGGAGGCGAATCGGTTTTTCCATGAACTCTGTCATGCTGTTGAGGACATTCGGCAGGGACCTCCGGTTCTGCTGAATACCAGCTTCAATGTTGCAGGACAGCCCATTGTTGAAACGCCCGAGCAGGCCATTAAGACCTTTCTGAGAACCGATATCGACTATCTTGCTCTGGAAGACTGCTGGATTTACCGGAAGCACACACCGGTGAAGTCCTACGAAGATCACGTGGCTGACCTCGTTGATGAGAGCCTGCCCGCGGGACTTCCCCCCGATCAGCCGTCTGTCCGGGGATTGATGACTGAACTGGATGCGGCACTGTTTGCAGGCCATGAATCCGGAAACTGGGCGCCGGAGGAGGTTGCGATGCTTTCCCGGCAGGGAGCCCGCTACAAGGAGACCAGTCGACTCTTCCCCGGGAACGGTTTCGTGGGAGAGCTTAAGACGCAACTGGGTCCTGATACCGTCCTTCTCCTGGACCCCAAGGGGCAGTCCCGGGTTGCAGACCAGATCGAACATCAGCCGCCTCTCCTCCTTGATCACAGGGAAGTTCAGCTGCTCCTGGCTTTCATGACGTCGAAGGAGGAAAGTGAGGACTCCCTGCGGGCCGCACTCGGCCTGACTCCCATGGAGCTCCGTCATGAAATGACCGCGATCTCGAGAAAACTGGAGCGATTCGGAGTGTCAGGTGACCCGAACTGGCTGAAGTCGGGTCTTCCCGGGGACTCTCCGCTTCCGCCCACTGGTTCCGACCGGACCTTCGCGGCCTTCGAGGACCCGGACTTCGCGTCCTGGCACAGCCTCGAAGCGTTCCAGAAGTGCCTGACAACACATGGTTACGAAGAACAGGCCATAATTGATCTGCTCGGGGTGGGGTCTCTTCAGCAGATCGAACCCACTCACCTTCACTACTTCGCTTCCCAGAAGCTCCCGGACAATCCACTGGGCGATCTGATCCGGTTGTTCCTCCTGCGGGCCGATCTGTCATCCGGGTCCGTAAGGGACCTGCTGGGATCATCTCTCTACGCGCGCCTTCTCGGCCTTGGCCTGATCACAGCGGAAGGGGACCGGGTGAGCTCCGTCGTCGATATCTTCTGCTCCGGAGGCATGATATTTGCCACGGACCACCGTTACATGCTGATGAAGGGAGACCGGTTGGAAGAAGATCCCGTGATGTATATCGGGATGGACAGTCATGGACTGGTGCAAACTGCGCCAAGAGAAGGCTGTGAGAGCCTGCTTGACCTCTGCTGTGGTTCGGGAGTCCAGGGCCTCGTCGGGAGCCGCTACGCGACCCGCGTGGTTGCGGTGGACCTGAATCCGCGTGCCGTCCGGTTCGCCCGGTTCAATGCGCAACTGAATGGCGTGCAGAACTATGAGGTGCGTCTGGGAAGTCTCTACACGGTTGTGGAAGGGGAACGCTTTGATGTTATTCTCGGAAACCCACCCTTCGTCCCAAGTCCGGAGACCGGACTCAAGTTCAGGGATGGAGGAAACAATGGCGAAGCCATCTTGCGGGAGATCGTTGAACATGCCGACAGTCACCTTAGCGAAGGGGGAAGATTGTGTATCGTGACGGACCTCGTGGAGATCGAGACCTATGAGGCCCGCCTGAGAAAATGGTGGGGCAGCGAGGCATTGGAGGCCCTCGTGCTTACCACGGCGGACCGTGACGAGATTCTCTTCTCGGTGCCTCATTGTCATGCTCCATTCGGACAGAGTATCGAGCAATTCAACGCCGAGCTGAAACGCTGGGTGAACAACTACCGCGAGGCAGGCCTGAAGGGAGTGAATTTCGGCTACATCCTGGTGTGGAAGCAGCAGCTTGCCCCGGGAGGAACGGTCACGTTCCGCACGATTCACAACCCCTCAGCCCCCATCCACAGGGAGGTCAGCACATGGCTCGAACAGCGCCGGATCTGGACTTCCAGTGAGGCTGCTGGTTTTCACATGAGCCTTCACCCAGCAGTGCGTCTTCGTTCCGAGCATGGGAGTGGGAACGCATCCCCCCGGTGCGAAGTGGACGTCGCGGACAATGACTTTTTCACGACCTACGTGATCGGGGAAACCATTCACCAGGAACTCCGGCGCATTGACGTGGATCAACCGTTGCTGGGCAGTCGTCTCACCCCGGCGGACTCGGAGTGGATCGAAGATCTGCACCGGAAGGGAATTGTCCGGCTGGTTCGTTATCCAAGACAGTCCGGAGGAAACAGCAATCCGTCCCGGCCAACCACGGATCACTTTCAGATCGAGGAGATGGCGACGAAGACGACCCCAACCTGTCTCTCCTCCTATCTTAGTTGAGCAGAGCGCACGTCCCCGGCAGTCCGCGCCGGTGGGAGCCGGGAGGCCGGCCTGGCGGGGAAACCCACGAGGCCGCCTTTTCCGGGACCAGGCTACAGTCCGAGTTCCACCAGCTTTGCCTCGATGGCCTCCGCCCAGATCGCGTAGCCCTTCTGTCTCGGGTGGAGGTAATCCGGCATGATTTCCTTCGGGAGGCGGCCGTCCCCGTCGAGAAACCGGTCGTTGATGTTGAGGTAGTGCACGCGCTTGCCGTCGTGGAATGCGGCGAGGCGTTCGTTAAGGGCATCGTTGATCCTGCGCTTTCTGCCATCCGGCATTGCATCGCGCGGGAAGACGCCGAGGAGAAGAACCCTGGCGTCTGGGCAGCGGGCCCGCAGGATGGAAAGGATGCGTGCCACGCCGTCGGCAGTCTCGCCGGGATCCTGTTCGCTGTGTCCGGTGTTGTTGGTTCCGATCATGACCACGGCCACCTTGGCTTTTTGCTGTCTGCGCAGGTTGCCGTTGTCGAGACGCCAGATGACGTGTTCGGTGCGGTCACCCGAGATGCCCAGATTCAGAGTCTTGCGCCCGCCGTAGTACTTCTCCCAGGTTGCCTTGCCGGCACCCTCCCATCCCTGGGTGATGGAATCACCGATGAAAAGGAGGTCGTGGGGGCCGGAGCTGGCCTTCCTGTTCATGTCCAGGTGACGTTTTTTCCACCAGTCCTCGTTCATCCGGTGGGCGGGAAGGAGAGCGACGTGCGCCCGGTAGTTCTGCTTGATCTGGCGGTACTGTTGCTGGAGGCGACCCAGGATTGCGGCGTATGCGGGGTCGTCGTGCACGCTCTTCATCTGCTGGGGGTCCTTCTCGTTGTCAAAAAGCTGCCACTCGTTGTACTTGGGCACGTGAAACAGAGTGTAACGCTCGGTGCGCACCCCGTCGTGTCTGGCAACCTGGTGCGTTCTCTCCCCGTAATAGGCGTAGTAGACGGCCTCGCGCCAGTCCCCGGGTTTCCGTCCGCTGTTCTTCAGGAGGGGGACAAGACTCCGGCCCTGCATGTCGGCGGGGATCGGAGCGCCGCAGATGTCGAGAAAGGTGGGGCCATAATCGATGTTCTGGATGAGGGCCCTGGTTGCTGAGCCGGGCTTGATCACCTCCGGCCAGCGGATGACGAAGGGCATCTTGAAGCTTTCCTCGAACATCCATCGCTTGTCGTACCAACCGTGCTCACCGAGGTAGAATCCCTGGTCACTGGAGTAGATCACGATGGTGTTTCGGGCCAGACCGCTCTCGTCGAGATACTCCAGAACGCGTCCCACCCCGTCGTCCACGCTGGCAATACTCTTGAGGTAGTCCTTGATGTAGCGCTGGTACTTCCAGCGCACGATGTCCTTCTTGCTGAGCCTGCCGGCCTTCATGGCGGCGATGAACTCCTCATTTTCGGGCTGGTAGACGGCATCCCAGGCCTTCTTCTGGACTTCCGTCATGCGCTTGTACTGGGCGTTGGCAATGCCGCTGGAGAAGTGCCCGGGGAAGAGGTTTTCCCCATGAAACTTCATGTCATGTCCCCAGTACATGTGCTTGTCGATGCCCATGGCGTGCTCGGCGAGGACCTTGCTCCGGTTGGCGTAGTCATCGAAGAGGGTCTCCGGTTCGGGCATGGTCACTCCCTTGAAGAGGTTGAGGTGGCGTTCGGCGGCGGACCAGTTGCGGTGGGGAGCCTTGAACTGGATCATGGCCACGAAGGGTTTGTCCTTGTCCCGGTCCTCCTTCATCCACTTCAGGCCAAAGTCCATGACGAGGTCGTTGCAGTGCCCCTCGTAGCGTTTACGGCTTCCATCCATCTCGATGAAGTCCGGGTTGTAGTATGCGCCCTGGCCGGGAAGGATGCGCCAGAAGTCGAATCCCACCGGGTGGGAGTGGAGGTGCCATTTGCCGATCATGGCGACCTGGTATCCGGTGTTGCGGAGAAGCTGCGGGAAGGTCTGCTGTCGTCCGTCGAAGTAGGAGGAGTTGTTGTCGAGAAAGCCGTTCAGGTGACTGTGCTTGCCGGTCAGGATGTTCGCCCGGGAGGGACCGCAGATGGAATTGGCGCAGAAGGAATTCTCGAAGAGCATGCCCTCCCTGGCGATGCGATCGATGTTGGGGGTGGGGGCAATTTCGTCGAACAGGCCGCCAGGGTAAGCCGAGATGGCATTGCAGGCGTGGTCGTCCGAGAACATGAAAATGATGTTGGGCTTTTCTCCCCGGGCGGGAGTGCCCAGAACCCAGAGCCCGGAGACCAGAAGAAGTGTGAAGAGGTGATTCATGAGAATGGGAAACAGAGCAGAGTAGCATGCGCTCGACAAGTCCGGCGATTCCTCACCCTGCCAGACTGATCGTTGTATAGACGATCTCCTCTTCACGATAGGCTCCCCGGGCCTGGACCTGGCCCTCGGGCCCCACAACCATCGAGCATCCGACACAGGGGTGGCCGGCCCAGTTGCCGTGGCGTATTTCACCGATGTTGCTCGCTCCCGCAATCCAGATCCCATGCTCCCGGGCCACCCGTCCGTAGACGTCGTGCCAGAGGCTGCCATAGGGCTCCTTCTGCTGGTCGTGATCCGGCGCCACAGCCCAGGCACAGGGTGAGAGAATGAGCTGGGCACCCTTCCCGGCGAGTGAGCGGGTGAGTGCTTCACCGGGGAAAAAACCGTCGGAACAGATCATCACTCCCAGGGCTCCCAGGTGGGTTTCACATACAGCTTCCGCTGACCTGCCGGTGGAGTAAATCTCCTTCCCGATGGCGAGTTCGTTCACCTTGCGGTGGGTCAGGATGACATCTCCCGATGGATTGAGGAGCACCGCACTGTTGAAGATCCTGTCGTCGTCGCGCTCGGTCAGCCCCGCGCAGACATGGATCTCATGGAGGCGGGCCGCCTGTCGGAGTTGCGTCAGACGGGAACCAGTGGGAAAGGGCTGGGCGAGCTCAAGGGCCGATCGATCACACCAGCCGCAGTCGAGAACTTCCGGCAGGAGCACCACTTCCGCTCCGTTGCATGCGGCGTCCTCGATTGCTGCGATGGCCCGTGCCAGGTTGGCGTCCGGTCGTCCTCCTTCCACCAGGATCTGGGCGAGCGCCAGGTCGAAGGTTTTGGTTTGAGGGCGGGGCACGGAGTGATAGATGAGGGAAATGCCGGTGATGCGAAACCTTCTTCTGGTGGGAACCGGTTTCCGGCGGCCCGGCCAGGGTGGGAGTTTTCCGACTGAGATCCGGGTTTCGGATAACGGGCAAGTGGTGGGATCACGGGGATATCAGAAACGTCCCGGGACAGGAGGGGGAGCCTGACTGATGTGCCCCGGAATGATCGGGTTTTGGCTGTGCGCCTTTCTGTGGGCGAGTGGAGTGGCGGCGGAAGATCTTTCCCGGCACCTGGCGGCAGCCAGGCATCTGGAGAAGGGGCAGTGGACGGAGGCCCGGGAAATCTACCGTGAACTGGACGCGAAGACCCGGGAGTCGCTTCGGCCTCACGTCCGCCTGGGATTCGCGAGGGCCATGGTCGGTCTGGGACAGCATCGAGATGCGATAGATCTGCTCCGTGCGTTCTCGATCGACGGGGCAGGCGGGATGTCGGAGCGCGAACGCTGGCGCGCCACGGTGGCGGTAGAACTGGGAAGGGCGCTGGGTCGTCAGGGCAGGGTGGCGGAGGCCCTTGCCGAACTGGAGAAGGCGTTGGTGATCATGGGAACGAAGCGACAGGATGTGGCGAACCGGGTCTGGGTGCGCCTTGAGATGGCGTCGCTATTGGCCCGGTCGGGGCGGCGCAAGGCAGCGATCAAGCTGCTCACGGAAAGCCTGCCGGAACTCAAATCCGTCGAGCGGGCCGGGCTGCGAGCCTGCCAGAAGGCCCGGTTGGCGGAGATTTACAGGGCAGACGGAGAGCGCGACTGGGCGGTGACCCTGCTGGAGCAGATCCGGCACGACCCGCAACTCAACCGGCAGCAGTTCATGGCGGCGGAAGCCCTGGTGGAGGGGCGGGAGTTGAAGAAGGAAGTCACCGGACGGCTGCGGTCGCGGGAGGAAGCTGATTGCCTGGTGATTGAATCGGAGGGATGCTTTGAACTCCGCATCGCCGGGGAGAAGAAGGAGGGAGAGACCCGGGGAAGCGATGCCGGGCGGACCGTCACGCACTGGTTCAACCTGGCGGACGATCCTTTCCGTACTACCAATCTGGTTGGTTCAGGGTCGCTCCTGCAGGTGTCCGATTCTTCCGCTGCGGATGAGTTCCGCAGCGGCGGCCCCGGGACGATTGAAATCCTGGAAAACCTGCCGGCGCGTTTCCGTTTCCGGCGTCGCGATCTTGTCAGCCCGGAGAGCCGATTCGAGGAATATACGATCTATCCGACCGGCCAGATCTTCGTGCTGATCAGCCATGAAGGGTCGCCTGCCGCGGAGCCGGGATCGCAGACCACTCTGAGCACTGCCTGCAACGGCAATCTCAGCTGGTGGCAGGTGACGGATTCAGGCATGGGCTGGCCGGGGGAGCCCATCATCCGGTCCCGGGGAAGACTGCTTCTGGTCTCGGGGCTCTCGATTCCCTCCAATCGGCGCTCCCTGCCGGACGATCTTCTCCTTCTGCCGGGCCGGGCCGGGCGCTACCTGATTTCCATGGGCCCGCAGGATTCCGCACGAGGGAGGCTCTCTTTTCCGGAGGCCGGAGGGGGTGGCCGTCTTGCCGTTCAGTTGCGGATCTTCCCACGGAACCTCGATTCATTTGGCGCGGTGGAACCTTACCGGAAGGACTACCAGTCGCCGGCGAAGTTGCGGGTGCGAGCGGGCAAGGTGGACCCGGATGAGATCGGTGATCTGAACGGGGACGGCTATAATGAGAGTGAAGGTTGTTACGTGGTGCGGGGAGGGCGGGAGATCTGGTTGGATCCGGGGCAGAGTGACCGGATGCAACCCGCCTTCAAGTTTCTGGATTCCGGAGTAAATGGGCTTCCGGACGTGCTGGTCAACGGGCAACCGGTCGACCGCTCCTCCCATAACCTGGCTTGGCTGGGACCGGATATTCTTCTCCTGCACTGGCTCGGAACAGTTCCCGCAGGAGAGCGCACGGTATTCAGTCTGAGATAGAGCCACGGTGGTGTTTTCAACACAAAAGGCCGGTGAATCTGTGTTATGCTGTCCTGCGATGAACCTGAAGGTCGTGTCATGGTTGCTGCTGGCTGGGAGCATGTTGCTTTCGCCTCTCCTCAGGGCCGGGCAGGACGAGGAACCCCGCGCGGGATTTTCGCGGGCCCTTCAGTTCAACTACGAGACGAAGGGCGGAGTGAAACGGGAACGCCGTGTGTTCCTCTGGTATCCAACCACCCGGGAAGAGGTCAGATTCCGCTATGGTGGCCAGCAGGGAATGATCGCGCCCGAGGCCCCGGTGGAGGAAGGCGCTCACCCTCTCATCATCTTCTCGCACGGATTCTGCGGGTCGGCGGACCAGAGTGTCTTTCTGATGGAAGCCCTGGCACGGGCGGGATACGTGGTGGCTTCCGTGCACCATGAGGACGCCATGCACGCCGGGCAGCGGAAGCGGACGGCGATGCCCAACTTCCTGAAGGCAAAAGAATGGCAGGATGACAGGTTTATCGATCGCAGGGAGGATGTGGTGGCGCTCCTCAACTTTGTCCTGGGGCAGAATGGGCTGGAGGGTTCGCTTCTTCACAAGCGCCTGGCGCCCGGCATGGTGGGAGGTGCCGGGCATTCGCTGGGCGGCTATACTCTGGTGGGCATGGCCGGAGGACGGGACTCCTGGAGGGAGAAACGGGTCGGGGCCATCCTCCTTCTCTCGCCCTACGTCCTGCCCTACCTTCACCAGGGCAGCCTCAAGGGGGTCGTCGTTCCGGTGATGGTGCAGGGCGGCACCTGGGACCTGGGGGTCACGCCCTTTCTGAAACGGTTCTACGACCAGCTCGAGGGCGCGAAGTATTATCTCGTTTTGCGCGGGGCGGGTCATTTCGCCTGGACTGACCTGAACTCCGCAGGCGGGACCACGACTGAAGCGCTGAGGAAAGGGAATCCCAGGCTCATTGCCGAATACAGCGTTGCCTTCTTTGACCGGCACCTGAAGGGACTGGATCGCAGGAAGGAGCTGGTTGCCCGTGGCAGGCAAGTCCATACCTGGCAGGCGAACGGGAAGGTGGAGTAGGGATGGGTCTGTTGGCGAGGGAGACTCACCCTGGGATCGCGCAGCCTGTTTCCGGAGCGCGGTCCGACCTTTGATTCGGAGAGAGCGCAGCGGTTGATGGCGGTGAGGGCGTGGCCCGGGACTGGATCAATCTTCTCCTGACCCCGCTCGCCAAATGGTCCGCGATGGGTTAAAACCCGTGCGGATGAACTGGTATGAGCACGGGGTAATCCGGCAGCAGTGGATGCTGTTTCTCCTGATCCTGGTGATGTGCCTCATCCAGGGCTTTCAGATGTTCGGCCCGGAAGGTGCGGATGATCGTTTCATGGTCGTTCCTCTGGAGGTGACCACCAGTTGGCAGGCGGTGCGGAGTGGAGATGCCACCATCGATGACGTCTCCACCTTTTTGACCCTGATCAGCAACACGTTCCTGCATGGCGGGGCCTCTCACCTCGTGTTCAACCTCCTCTTCCTGTGGATCTTTGCAGCCCTGGCTGTGGAGCTGCTGGGGACACGCTGGATGCTGGTGGTTTATTTCCTGACCGCGGCTTCCGGTTCGCTCGGCCACATCCTTCTCAATCCCTATGAGGATCACCAGTTGCTGGGAGCGTCCGGAGTCGTGATGGGGTTCGAGGGACTCTATCTCGGGATGGCCGTGCGGTGGCGCCTGCCGGATCCCCACGTCTTTCCCATCGCCCGTCCCATTCCGCCGGTCAACCTGGCCGTCCTGACCGTGATCGGAATCTCTTTTGATTACTACCAGTTGATGGAGCACTCCCAGGGTAACGTGGCCTACGGTGCCCACCTGGGAGGTTTCATCGTGGGGCTCTTCATGGCCTGCTTTGTTGTGCCCAGACCGGGACCGGCAGAAAAGCGGTAGCTCCCGGCGCCGGTGTGGACCGCGCGCGGAGGAAGGTGGCGACCTTAACCCGGAGGCAGGCGGTGGACTCGATAGTAACGCTCCGCCGACGGAAAGAGAATGAGGTTGTCCAGAAAGGTGACGGTTGCTCCGGTCGCCTGAACCGGATCCCCCTGTGACTGCCAGTCCCTGAGATTGTCGGAAACTTCAAGGAGGTAGTTCTGTCCCTCCACGCTCGCACAGATGATCGTAACGGCAGTCCCCTCCTCATCGTAATCTACCGAACGGATGATCGGGCGAAGGGGAGTCGGGGCGGCAGTGAACCGGGAGAGACGGAGATAGCGGGCGGCCACGTCGAACTCCGCTGGCGGGGCCTGGGTGCTTCCTTCCGAGGCGATTTGTGCGACGAGCCCGTATTCCTTTGAAATCCAGAGATAGCTGCGTACGAACGACTGGCCCAGCGGCACCGGAGTGCCCACGACATCGGCCATGGAATCGAAGAGGCTCAGCTCGTTAATGCGCAGGACGTCCACCGTGCCCAGGGTGGGCAGGGTGAGGGTTCCATAGCCATCGACGAAGGAGGTGATGGTGACGCCCACATTGACCGGAACGACAAGCCCCCCGATGTCGACGGAGGTGGAATAAGAGGTCGGAACCGACCATGAATCGAGGTAGTCGATGGTGGCGGGATAATCGACCACAGGATTGTTGAATTGCGTCACCGGGTTGGTCGGGTTGCCCACCGGATCGTGAAAGCCGTGCAGTTCCCGGCCGCCGGGGGTGAGGTTGAAGAACGTCCAACCGGTCCCTCCATCTGAATCAACCGTGCGCACCTCCGTCAGTTTGGCCCCCGTGAAGGGATCGCTGAAGGGAGATTGATCAGCCGGGAGGATCTCGTAATGATAGGTTTCGTCACCCACGCCCGCCGAAAAGTCCCACTGGGACGGCCCCCCTGTTCCCAGGATCAGCCCATTCACGACCGTCACGTTCCCCTGATGAGTCAGGAAGGAGCGTTGGACTCCGGACGTCATCTGCAGGTCGGCGAGTTCGACGGTGATTTGTGCCGAGGCGGGGAGAGTGCCGAGGACGGATGCGGTGGCGAGGAAAAGGCCGAGGGGTTTCATCTGTGCGGGAGGGCGGGATTCTGGGAGCGCCGCAGCGGCAACGAACCGCAGCCAAATAAAATACAGGGATCCCCGGATTTTTCAAGGCGTGGAAGTCAATGAAGTTGATTGATTTGGGAGTGCGATCTGGCGCCTTTCTTCGTCTCCAAGGGGAGAAGACATGACGACGGGCAAGGTTGTTTTGTGAATTGGCGATTGTGAGGGTCGGTGCTTGTGCGCTATGTCATACCCGGTTTGAGGAGTCGCTATCGAGCAGGTTTCCGGGTGGTCGGTCAGGCGTGCCTGGCCCTCGCGGCCCTGGCCGGGGGCTTCGCCGCGGACGAGGCTGAAGGCCTGCGTTTCTTCGAGGAGAAGATTCGTCCGCTCCTCTCCGAAAACTGCTTTAAGTGTCACGGGCCGAAGAAGCAGAAGGCGGGGCTGCGTCTCGATGCGCGGACGCTTCTTCTCAAGGGGGGTGAGAGCGGACCGGCCATCGTGCCGGGGAAGCCCGGCGAGTCCCTTCTCATCGAGGCGGTAAGCTATCGTAGTTCCGATCTCGAGATGCCGCCAAAGAAGAAGCTTGGCAGGCGCCAGGTCGAGGATCTGACCCGCTGGGTGGCAATGGGTGCGCCCTGGTCCGGGGGCGAGGGGGTGGCTGCAGAGGGGGATAAGCCGGAAAAGGAGTTTGCAATCAGCGAAGAAGATCGTCGCTACTGGGCGTTCCAATCATTGCGGAAGCAGGAGGAGAAGCACTTTGATGAGATCATCGAGGCAACGCTTGAGGAGAAGAAACTCGTCGCCAATTCTCCTGCCCCGCGTGGGGTTCTTATCCGGCGCGCCTATTACACCCTGCTCGGTCTTCCCCCGAGCTTTGCGGAGGTCCAGGCCTTCGCCAATGATCCGGATCCGGCGGCCTTCCCGAAACTGGTGGATCGCCTCCTGGCCATGCCGGAGTATGGGGAGCGCTGGGGGCGGCACTGGCTGGATGTGGTGCGTTTTGCGCAGAGTAACGGCTACGAGCGTGATGATGAGAAGCCGCACGCCTGGCGCTATCGGGACTATGTGATTTCATCCTTCAACCGGGATAAGCCATACGACCGTTTTGTGCTGGAGCAGATTGCGGGCGACGAGCTGCCCGATGGAGGAGACGAGGGATGGATTGCGACCGGATTCCACCGGTTGGGGGTGTGGGATGACGAACCGGATGACAAGCGGGCGGCGGAATTTGACGGGCAGGATGATATCCTGAAGACCACCACGGAGACATTTCTCGGTCTCACAGTGGGATGCGCGCGTTGTCACGATCACATGTTCGATCCCATCTCGCAGCGCAACTACTACGAGCTGCAGGCCTTCTTCCGCAACGTGAAACCCTACAACAAGCCGGGAGCGGACACCATCCGCAAGACGGGGGCAGGAGATGCCCTGGTGGTAACTGAGCGTGGCAACAAGCCCATTGACACCCATCTCCTCATCCGGGGGAATGCGGGTCGTCCGTCCGACAAGGTGGAGCCGCACTTTCCCGAGATTCTTGGCGGGGGATCCCCCGAGGTGACGCCTACTCCCCACTCGGTGGGGCGGCGTCATGCCTTTGCCAGGTGGGTAGCCCGGGAGGATAACCCGCTGACCGCGCGTGTGATGGCCAACCGGCTCTGGCATGGTCACTTCGGGCGGGGGATCGTGGCTACTCCCAATGACTTCGGGAAAGCGGGGAATCCGCCCACCAACGAGGCCCTTCTGGACTGGCTGGCCAGTGAGTTCATGGAGCGCGGCTGGTCTATCAAGCACATGCATCGCGTTATCATGAACAGCCGGGCGTGGCAGAGGTCCTCCGTGGGAAATCCCGCCAACGAAGCAATCGACCCGGGGAACCTTCACCACTGGCGGGCCAACCTGCGCCGACTCGAGTCGGAAGCCATTCGGGATTCAGTTCTCAAGTGTGCCAGCGCCCTCAATCCGGAGCGGGGCGGGCGCGGGTTCTTTCCCACCCTCGCCGGGGAAGTGGTTGCCGGAGGGTCCAAGCCGGGCCGCAACTGGCAGTGGTCCCCGCCGGAGCAGCAGCGTCGTCGCAGCGTGTATGCCTTCGTGAAGCGGACCATGCTCTATCCGTTCTTTGAGATCTTCGACTACACCAACACCGAGGGATCCCTGGGGATACGTCCCACTACTACGGTGGCTCCGCAGGCTCTTCTCCTCCTCAACAGTGAGTTCGTGGCGGAGAATGCGGCGCGGGTGGCGCAGAAGGCAATGGCGCAACCCGATCCTGTCTCCTCCGCATTCCGGATGGTGCTCAGTCGAAATCCCACCGAAGAAGAAGCCAGGCTGGCTGCCGCCTTCCTGGAGGACCAGGAAAGGAAACAGAAAGTGCTGACGCGGCGGGTTTCCTTCCGCCCCGATTTTCCGCCGGCCCTTTTCAACGACTACCAGAAAAGTCTCCCCGCTGAGCGCTTCCTGCGGGGACCGACCGGGGGATGGGAATACCACAAGGGAAAGTGGACCGGAGGCTATGAGGGCATCGTCAACGCGGAGCGCGATTGGCCCGCCTTCTCTCTCTACCGGGTCTCGTCCCGCGATGTCAGGGTCTCCGGAAGGTTCCTGCTTGATGGGATCACCGAGCGGGCCGCGGTGCTCCTGCGGGCCAACCCGCGTGGAGCGGTCTTTGAGGGCTACAGCGTGCTGTTGGACAAGCCGAAGGGGGAGATTGCGGTTCGTCGCCACGAGGGGGAAAAAATCACGGTTCTGTCCAGCCAGCCTGTCTCGGGACTGCAGAAGGGACCGGATATCGCGATCACCCTGGTGGGAGGAAAAATCGTGGTGCGCTGCGGATCCGGGGAAAGAATGGAGGCTGAGGACCCTGATCCCATTGGAGGCGAGGGTCGGGTGGGAGTGAGTGCCTGGGGTGGTTCTGTCAGCATCGATGATCTGACCATCGTGGCGGATGGTCAGAAGTATGCCGTGGCGGAAATCGACTACGAGAAGTCTGAATTTGTCACCTCAGGGGAAGCGTCGTCCCGGGTGGTTCCAGAGGGATGGTCTGCCTACGGAGGACATTGGTCGGTTCGGGGAAATGAGATTTCGGTGGCCGGGGAGAAAGGGCCCAAGCTCCTCTGGGATGCGGTTGGCCCCCTCGGGGAGGGGGACTCCCTCAAGGCGGAGATCCGGATCACGGATGGCTCGGTCGGCGGTTTCCTTCTCAACGTGCGGGAGCCGAAGGTGGGTGCCGACAACTGGATTGGCTACGAGGTGAGTTTCTACCTCGATGAGGGCAAACTTGTCCTGGGCACACACCAGAATGACTGGACACCACGCGCCGAGGCATTGGCTCCCCTCAAGCGTGGAAAGTGGCACTGGCTGGAGGCCAGGACAGTGGGGGATCGCATACAGGTCTTCCTCGACAATCGGCCGGCCCCCTACATCGATCACAAGATGGATCGGCCTCTCGCGGCAGGCCTGGTCGGGTTGCGCACCTGGGGGGCCCGGGTCAACTACCGGAAGGTGCACGTGATCAGAGGGGGAAAGAAGGTCGCGTGGGTGACACCAGCGTCAGCAGGATCGCGGGAGGACAAGAATCTCCTGGTGCTTTTCAGGAGAGAGGTCACCGCCCGGAAGCGGGCGTTGGAGGAATTGAGTTCCTTGTTGTTGAACCTGAACGAATTCGTTTACATTGATTGATCAGAGAGGACTCAAGCATGTCTCTTCCACCAGGCCAGATTGAAGCGCAGAGCCGGCGGAACTTCCTGAAGACCTTCGGGACTTCCATGGCGGGGGTCTCGCTCTCCGGCATCTTCGACGGATCGAGGGTTTTCGCTGCTCCTGCTTCCACCCTGCTTAATCCGCTTGCACCCAAGCCACAGGATTTCCCGGCCAAGGCCAAGGCCTGTATCTACCTCTATCTCTATGGGGGGCCATCCCAGATGGATCTCTTCGACTACAAGCCGGATCTGCAGAAGAGCAGTGGCAAGAAGATCAAGATGGAGATTCGTCGCCGGGAGATGCGTGATTCCGTGTTGCAGGGATCCAAGCGCACCTTTGCACAGCACGGCAGGTCCGGCCTCTGGTGTTCCGATGCGTTGCCGAACATTGCGAAGCACATGGACAAGCTGGCGGTCATCAAGTCGCTTTACATGGACTCCTTCGCGCACGGTTCAGCCAACCTGCAGATGAACTGCGGGCGGGTCCTGCAGGGGCATCCTGCCCTGGGAGCCTGGATTGCGCACGGACTGGGATCGACCAATGCGGACTTGCCGGGTTTCGTCGTCATGCTCGATCCGCGGGGCGGTCCCATTCCGGGTGCCGCGAACTGGACGGCGGGATACATGCCGGCGGCCTACCAGGGGACGGTCCTGCGCGCGACTGGCAATCCAGTCCTCAATCTCAAGCCCAGTGGCAACGTGACGATGCAGATGCAGGGTGACAAGGTGGACGCCATCAACGCATTGAACGAGGTGCACCGCCGGGGGCGGGAGAGTTATTCGGAACTCAGCGCCCGCATCGCCACCTATGATCTCGCCTACCAGCTCCACACCTCCGCCCCGGAGGCCCTCGACATCTCCTCGGAGAATGAGAAGACCAGGGAGCGCTATGGGTTGAATCTGCCCAGGGGCGATCACAAGCTCAGCATTCCACCGGCCCATTTCGGACGCCAGTGTCTTATTGCGCGACGCCTGGTGGAACGCGGAGTGCGTTTCGTGCAGCTCTACTCGGGAGGGGGACACCAGCAGCAGAACTGGGATGCCCATAACGGGGTGGAAGAAAATCTGCAGATTCACGGCCCCGAAATTGACCAGCCGATCGCAGGGCTGCTGGAAGACCTTGAGCAGCGCGGACTCCTGGAGGAGACCCTCGTGGTCTGGGGCGGGGAGTTCGGACGCCAGCCGGTGTCGCAGGGCAAGAATGGCGGGCGTGATCACAACCCCAAGGGCTTTACCTACTGGTTGGCGGGTGGCGGGGTGAAGGCGGGCACCAGCTACGGTGAGACCGACGAGCTTGGTCACGAGGCCGCAGTGGATCGCCACCATGTAAGGGACCTGCACGCTACCATCCTGCGCCTCATGGGCCTCGATTACGAGCACCTCACCTACCATTACGGCGGGCTTGACCAGCGCTTAACGGGAGTGCTTCCCACCGATCTGATCCATGGTGTCCTGGCCTAGGTTCTGACCGGAACAGGATCGAGCCGGACAGCACTGCCGATCTGATCCCGGGTCAATCCGTAGGAATGAAATCCGAACCGGGTGAGTCCCGCTGGTCGGAACCGGGTCCCAAAAAAAAGTCCGCATCATGGATGCGGACGATGTGAGGGAGCCTGTGATCGTGAAGTGATTGCGGGTGTGAAAATGCCGCTGGTGACGGGGCTCAGTCAGTCCTGGCTGATCTTGGCGGGATACTTGAGCATGTCGCGGACTTCCTTCTGATTCATCCCGTCAACCGCTTCCTGGGCAACTCCGAGAGCCACAAGGCGATTGCGATGATCAGCCTGGCGCCGACGCTTGGCTGCACCGCTCTTGCGAGGGCGGGTGAGCTGCGTCTTCATGAACTTTCTCTTCGTGCGCATGTCGGGTCGGGATAAGAGTTCGGGGTGGAACAGGTGTTGTGCGGGGGCGGCGGGTAATAGGGTTTCCGGGCGGTCCGGTCAACCTCAATTGTGGGACGGGGCCTGCGCTTGCCATGAGGCCGGAATGCGGCAGGATCAGGTATTCATGAGCGAGAAGCCCGGGGCTGAGCCCTTCTGCAGAGCCTGCGAGCACTGGATCCGGGTGGCAGTTCCAGTCGTTCTCTTCGCCGCGGGCATGGCGGTTGCCGACACCCTTCCCCGGCTCGAGGGCCGCCAGCCACCGCAGTCAGTCGAGGAGTTGTGGGCCAACTACGATCCGGATGCCGAGCCACTGGAGGTGGAGGTGATCCGGGAGTTTGAGGAGGAGGGGATCACGATCCGCATGCTCACCTACACCGTGGGATCCTTCCGGGGCAGAAAATCGCGAATGGCGGCCTACTACGGCTTTCCCACCGGAACGAAGGCGAAGCTGCCCGCACTCATCCAGATGCACGGTGGTGGTCAACGGGCGGAGGTGCACAGCATCAAGTACGCCGCCCAGAACGGATACGCCTGTCTTGCCCTGAACTGGGGCGGGCGGATTCTCGAGCGGGCCCGGGAGGGGGATCCCGGCACGGACTGGGGTGCGGTGGATGCCACCCAGACCGGACACAACAGCCACTATGGATCGTTGATTCCTGATGACAGGACCGTTGATACGGTGGAATCACCCCGTAACAGTAACTGGTTTCTTATCGTGATGGCGGCCAGGCGCGGGGTGAGCTTTCTGCAGAAGCAGGCCGAAGTGGATCCGGACCGTATCGGGGCCTTCGGGCATTCCATGGGTGGCAAGTTGACGGTGATGCTGGCGGGGTCCGACGAACGGATCGTGGCGGCTGCGCCTTCCTGTGGGGGTGGTGGCAGCGCGCCCGGACACATTCGCGCCCGAGCCAATGCGGGCGTGCGTCCAAGGAAATCCGCTCTCTGGCACCGCACTATTGACGATCCGCCCTACCTCGAGCGGATCACCGCGCCGATTCTCTACATGGGGCCGCAGAACGACTTCAACGGAATCCTCGACAACGTCTACGCAAACTGGGAGCGACTGGGGAGCAAGGTGGTCAGCTACACGGTGAACCCGCATATGAATCACCGGGCCACTCCCGAGCATGTTTTCCCCGGGATGCTGTTCTTCGAAGCGCACCTGAAGGGAGCCTTTGATTTTCCCGTCACTCCTGAATTGAGGGTGACCCTGGAGGAGAAGGACGGGATTCCGCGGGCTTCCCTGGTCCCGGATCAGCCCGGGCGGGTCGCTGAAGTGGAAATCTATTATTCAGTCGATTCACATATCCTCACTCGCTTCTGGCGCACGGCAACTGCCGAGCGTGAGGGAGACTCATGGAGTGCCCGGCTCCCGGTCTTCAGCACGGGGCAACCACTCTTTGTGATGGCCAATGTCTACTACCGGCTTGATCACAAGGTGGTGGGTTACCGCTGGATGAAAAATCCGCCCGGAACCTTCGGAGTGTCGTCAGGAATGGACAGCTTTACGCCGGAGCAGCTGGCTTCTTCCGGGGTGAGGGGGGATGGAAAACAAAATCCCATGATCGAGGCGGAGTTCACCGACTTCCAGGATTGGTACCGGCTGAACTGGGAAAATCCGCATTGGTGGAGCGCCTGGACACGCAAGGTCAAGGATCCGGGGTTTGCCGCTCCGGCAGGGGCCCGGCTCCTCCTGGATGTGAAAGTGGAAGATGACACCACGCTCTTTTTCGTGGTGAAGGACAATTCCTGGGGCGCCTTTCCGGCGATGAGACGACAGGGTGAGTTCTATGCGCGGGTGGATCTCAAGGGTTCTCCAGCCTGGCAGACACCGGGAGTCACACTCGCAGATTTCAAGCTCTTGGAGGGGCGCCAGAACTACGCCTTGCAGTCGTGGAAGCACGTGACTGAGCTGGGACTGTGCGGCAGGGTGGTTCTGCCTGGCGAGGGGCGGCGGATCGAGCTCCCGGAAGGCTCCGAGGTTCGCTGGCGTTCCCCGCGTTTTTTCCGCAATCTCCGCTGGGAAGTTCCCTGACCCCTTCATCATTCGTGACCGGGTGCCTGAACCACGGATGTTTTCCGTCCTGGAGGAGATTCTGCAAGGCTTGCGCCGGACGTTCGATCTGTCACCTTCCCGGCATGATGCGATTCGTCTTTCTCGCCCTCCTGCCCGGCCTGCTCGCACCCGCCTTCGCGGCCAGGCCCAACATCGTCCTGATCATGGCGGACGATCTTGGTTACGAGTGCGTGGGTGCCAATGGGGGCACCTCCTACCAGACGCCGGTCCTCGATTCCATGGCGAAGGAGGGCATGCGCTTTGAGCATTGCTACTCGCAGCCCCTCTGCACGCCCTCCCGGGTGAAGCTCATGACCGGGATCTCCAACATACGCAACTATATCAAGTTCGGCCTCCTCGACCCCAAGGCCACCACCTTTGCGCAGCTGCTCAAGAAGGAGGGTTATGCCACCTGTGTGGTGGGAAAGTGGCAGTTGCTGGGGGGGGTGGAGGGTCCGAACAACTTTGGTTTCGATGAGTACTGTCTCTGGCAGCTCAACCGTCGCCCCAGTCGCTTTGCCAACCCGGGCCTGGAAGTCAATGGCAAGCAGGTGGACTATGACAAGGGCGGCTATGGACCCGATGTGGTGAGTGACTACGCCTGTGAGTTCATCGGCAGGAACAAGGACAAGCCCTTCCTGGTCTATTATCCCATGATCCTGACCCATTGCCCCTTTGAGCCCACCCCGGACTCCAGGGACTGGGATCCCAAGAGCAAGGGATCTCCCACCTACAAGGGGAATGCCAGGTACTTCGGGGACATGGTGAGCTACATGGACAAGATCGTTGGCAAGATTCTCAGGAGACTTGAGGACGAGGGCGTGCGGGAGAACACCCTTGTGGTTTTTGTGGGCGACAATGGAACCGACAAGCCGGTGATTTCCCGCATGGCCGGACGCAAGGTGGCCGGAGCGAAGGGGGCCATGCACGACGGCGGGAATCGTGTTCCCTGTCTCGTCAGTTGGCCGGGGACGATCCCGGGCGGGGTGGTGTCCAGGGAGATTCTCGATCTCAGCGACTTCCTGCCCACCTTCTGCGAGATGAGTGGTGCGTCCGTTCCAGGGGGAATTGATGGCAGGAGCCTCCTGGCGACCCTGAAGGGCGGAAAGAAGAAGCACCGCGATTGGATCCACATCTGGTATTCGCGGAGCGGGAGCAACAAGCAGGCCAAACAGTTCGTGCGAGACCAGCGCTACAAGCTGTATGGGGATGGCCGGTTCTTTGATGTGGAAAAGGACGTGCTGGAGAAGTCTCCCCTGCAGTCGCCCCTGAGCGAAGAGGAACGCCGGTTACGCGCTCTCCTGCAGGCGGGGCTCGATCACTACAAGGATAAGCGACCAGCTCACCTCGGCAAGGAGAAGGGTAAGGGCAAGAAGAAGCAGTGAATTGCGGAGGAGAGGGAGGCAGCTCAAAGCGATCCCTTGGAGCGTTTGGTAGCCTTGAGATCGGCGTCGAACTTCTTGGCGAGAGCCTGTAACCGGGTGGTCACTGCAGGGTGGGCGGTGGCGAGGTTCTTCTTCTGGCCGATATCCTCATTCAGGTCGAAGAGGGCAAGCTGGGTGCGCTTCTGGAGGTAGGGTTCCGGGATGCCATCGCGGCCTGGCTCAGCTTTCAGGCTCCGGTAGGCGTGGGAAAGGTGCAGGGACCACTTCCCGGAGCGCACGGCTTCAAGCTGGTCTCCCCGGTAGAAGAAGTAGGCTTCATGTGGACTCCTGGCCGTGGTGGGATCGGTCAAGAGGGCGCTGATGTCCCTGCCGTCGACCGTGTGCGCGGGCCCCTTTCCTTTCACGAGAGCTTTGATGGTGGGGAAGACATCGATATGCATGGCCGGAGTGTGGCATACGCCGCCAGCCTTGATTCGGTGAGGCCAACGGACGATGCAGGGGACACGCTGGCCGCCCTCCCAGGTCGTGCCCTTTCCTTCGCGGAGCGGTTTCGCGCTGCCGGCGTGGTTGCCGTAGCTGAGCCAGGGGCCGTTGTCGCTGGTGAAGAGGACGAGGGTGTTCCTGTCGATCCCGTGCTTGTTGAGGGCAGAGAGAATCTGCCCCACCGACCAGTCGATCTCCATGATGACATCGCCGTAGAGCCCCTGCTTCGATTTGCCCTTGAACTTGTCGGAAACAAAGAGAGGCACGTGAGGCATGGAGTGTGCGACATAGAGGAAGAAGGGTTTTGTCCGATTGCGCGAGATGAAGTCGACAGCCTTGTCGGTATAGGAGGTTGTGAGATCGACCTGATTCGCCGGAGTGACCTCCTTGTTGATGATCCTGTTGCCCTCGATCATGGGGAGGTGTGGCCAGCGTTGGAGGCGTTTCTCCATGGGGAGGTGGCGCACACCCGGGTGGTGGGGCCACATGTCGTTGGAGTAGGGAAGTCCGAAGTACTCATCGAAGCCGTGCTGGAGGGGCAGGAATTTCTCATGGTGGCCGAGGTGCCACTTGCCAAAGAGAGCGGTGGCGTAACCGCGCTCCTTCAGCATTTCGGAGATGAGTATTTCATCGTCGGCAATTCCGGTCCGCGATTTCGGACCGGGTGCTCCCAGCATGTTGATGCGATTGGGATAGCAACCGGTGAGCAGACCGGCCCGGGAGGCGCCGCACACTGCCTGGGGGGCATACCAGTTGGTGAAGCGCAGGCCCTCGTCGGCCATCCGGTCGAGGTGGGGAGTCTTGAAGCCGGTAGCGCCGAACTTTCCGGTATCGGCGTAACCCTGATCATCGGCCATGATGATGATGATGTTGGGCGCGGAATCGAAGGAATCCCGGGCGAGGGCGGGCGCCGCCCAGAAGGCAAGGGTTCCGATGGTAAGAGTAAGGAGGCGATTCATGGTTGTCGTATTGTTCGGAATACGCGGGAGTGACTCTGCTCCCTTGGGCACATGGAAGGTGAATTGTTCGCCGAGAGGAAGCGATAAATGAGGCAGATGACCCGGGGACGACGTCTTAAGGAGATCCTGATCTGTCAGCGATTCCACGGGCACGATGCGGTGGGTTGCACTCTGGTGCAACTTGGGTTGGAATCGGGGTGTGAGGTTTTCCTGTCCTTCCTGTAACCAAGCTCTCCTGGCCCAGCAGCAGGCGTCAGAGTCGCAGGTCAAGTGTCCGTTCTGCGGAATGAATTGCACCGTCCCGGCACTTGGCCCTCCCCCGACGCAGGGAGTGGTTTCGCAGGACGAGGTGCCCGGGACACCGAGCGGATCAGGTGGCCGGGACTGGGGAAGTGCCGATACGCGTGAACTGTGGATCGGCTTCGGAATCGGAGTGGCAATCAGTTTTGGATTCCTTGGGTTGATGCTGCCCTTCAAGGAGGTCTACTTCGGGGCTCTCTTTCTCGATCGTGGCTGGGTGCCCTACGTGCTGGTGCTCTTCCTTGGCTGGGCGGTAGGTATCCTTATACTCAAGTACCGCCGTCTGCAGGTGGAGCGGCGCGCACTCATCGTGGACGTTCTGCCCTTCAGCATTTCGGATTCCATCACGCCGGCGAACGTGGATGGCTTCCTGCAATACCAGTTGACCCTTCCGGCCAAACTGGCGGACAGCTACATGCTGAGGCGCATCCGGCGGGGGCTTGAACATTTCAAGGCCCGTGAAAGCAACCCCGAGGTGGCCAGCATGATGGAGATGCAGTCCGAGATCGACGCCGGGAAGATCAGCGGAAGTTACACCCTGGTGAAGGTCTTTCTCTGGGCCATACCGATCATGGGATTCATTGGCACGGTGCTGGGGATTTCGACCGCCATTGCCGGATTGGCCGGGGGAATGTCGGGGACGCAGGAAATGTCGACGCTCATGGACCAGCTGACCGATGTCACGGTGGGTCTGGGAGTGGCCTTCGATACCACCCTGGTGGCCCTCTGCATGAGCATTCTCCTGAGCTTCCCGGCGAGTGGGATGCAGAAGGCGGAAGAGGACCTTCTCGCGGCGGTAGACGGCTATTGCCTGGAGAACCTCCTCAAGCGTCTCAGCGATGCGGGCGGGATTTCGGATGTGGCCGACAATACCCGTGCGCTGGCCAATGCCCTCGCCCCGGTTCTCGCGGAGAGCCAGCAGGATTTCCTCCGCCAGTTGAGAGAAGTGGGAGAAGGGATGGCGGATGGCCAGGCCCGGCAACTGGAACTGGTTGAGCGGACCACCGCTGCCATCGAGGCCCAGAGAGCCGTCATCGAGGAGAAGGTCGGGGCCATGGCAAGGAACCTGGAGGCCGAGTCGCAGCACACCCTGGAAGCAACCTCGGCGCGGGTGAAGGCATCATTCCAGGTCCTTGCGGACGGCATGAAGGAGTTGAACAAGGTGTTGCGGGAACTGGATGGAAAACAGGTGAAGATCGAGAAGAAACGGAAGTGGTTCTAGCTGGTCCGGGTGGAGAGCTTGAGGACACGAGCCAGTTGAACTTAGATTGAGACGATGGCCAGGGAGCGAGCATCTGCGGGACCGGAAATATCGCTTTTTCCGTTTCTGAGTATTCTCGCGTGCCTGATCGGGGCCCTGACGATCCTCATCGTGGCCCTCAGCGCCTCGGAGATTCTGCAGGGCCGGAAGGATGAGTCGGTGGCCCGGGCGGAGGACTACGTGGCACTTCAGACTGAGATTGCGGACCGGGAAGCGGAAATCGCGAGGAAGGAGGAGGAACTGCGCCGGACGAACGCGACAGTTGTCGAGCTTGCGGAAATTCAGTCTCAGATCGATGAGATGCAGATCGAGCTGGAGGATTTGAAGACGGATGCAAGCAAGCTGCCGCCGCTCGACCGTCTGATGGAGGAGGCCAGGGAGGAGCGTGACCGAATTGAGGATGAGAGGAAGAAGGTTGAGGCAGGACTCATAAATGGCAGGAAGAGACTGGGCGAGCTGGCCAAGCAGGAGAGCAAGGGGTTGCCACTCAGGATTCTGTCCACCTCCGACTATTTCCGCCGGGTCACCCCCGTGTTTGTGGAGGTCCGGAAGGAGGGATTGGTCATCCACAGCCCCTCCCAGCGTGTCCAGGTCCCGCGTGCCGCCATTGGATCCAATCCGAAGTTCAAGCAGGCCGTGGAGTTCGTTGCGGCCAAGAAGAACGGCATCGTCGTATTCCTGGTACGGGATGATGCTCGCAAGATTTTTGAGGTGGCCCGTAATTTCGCACGCGGGAAGGGAGCAGTCACAAGCAAGGTGCCCCTTCTTGGGGGGGGGGACCTCGACTTGAAGGCGTTTTTCAACAAGCGGCGCTAAGGACATGGCACGGAAAAAACAGAACCGTGGAGCGATGGGGAGTCTCGACTCCCTGCTGGACACCATGACCAACGTGGTAGGAGTCCTCATCGTGGTCCTGATTGTGACCCAGGTGAATGTCTCGAGCGCGGCCAAGCGCATCCGGGCCAATCTGCCGGAGGTGACCGTCCCCATGATGATGGAACTGCGTGAGAAGGACGAAAAGGTGCAGGAGCGACTGGCCGAATTGAGGGATCCTGCCGAGGTGAAGCCGGAGGAAGTGGAGAAGGCCAGGGAGGAATTGCAGGTCCTGGTGGCGGAGCGCAAGGAGCTCAAGGAGACCGAAGCCCGGTTCAAGAAGCTCGATCTCGAGGTGGCCATAATCGAGCAGAAAATCGAACAGCTGAAACAGCAATGGGAAGCGGAGAGAGGTCAGATGGCGCAGATCCGAAGCGAGATCGAGGAGAAGGAGGACGACCTCAAGAGTCGAAAGCCCCGGCTCGTTCGTCTCCCCAATCCGCGCGTTCCGGAAAAGGAGGCCCGGGAGGTGCTCCTGATTGTCCGGGGTGGCCGTTTGTTGCATTTTGACCGGGCGGCCATTCTCGATGTCATTGCCGCCAAGATCCGGCCCCGGAAGGACCTGCTCTCCAGGGACCCCAAGTACAAGAACCGTTATGACCGGAAGAAGATCATGCCGGTGCTGGAATCGTTGAAGGAGAGCAATCCGCTTTACCGGTTTGAGTTCAAGCTGCACCCGAACGGGAACATCCAGCTCGATTGTTATCCACGGGATGGAAAGGGGGAGACCGTGGAGGACCTGGCCAAGCCGCGTGCGGTGGGGATCGACGTGATGAACGACGCGGGTGAGGCCCGGAACTACCTCCGGTTTCTCGTCACGAGGGATTCCTTCGAGCCGTATATCGCGATGCGCCGGATGGCCGAAAAGAGGCAGATCCCGGTGGGCTGGAAGTTTTCCGATGATGTCGTGCGGCAGAGCTTCTACCTGCACGAGCGCAAGATCAGGGCTACCCCGGATCCGGATTGGAAGCCCGCTCCACCGAAGCCGCCTCCACCAAAGCCCGATCCCGGGAAAAACCCACCGGCCAAGAAGGAGCCGACGGAGGATATCCTGGATTGATGGTCCTTTTGGATCAGGGGTGCTGCAAATCCTGTTATTGCCAGCGGTAGGAGGTGAGGCCCAGGATCAGTGCATCTCTACCGCGCAGGAACCGAGGCCACCCCGGAAGTAGTTGAACTGCACGTTGGAGTGGTCGGCGAGGAGGGACATGGGGACCGCGGAGTCGGCGAGGCCCTTGGAGATCATGAGCGCGGTGAGTCGCTGGCCAAGGGGATTGTCGTGCGTCCCGGCCTGCCAGATGGAAACCTTTCCGGCCTGCCAGGTTTCGACCGGTCCCACCGTGACCGCCTGGCTGGGGACCATGGTGATGTTGCCCCCACCCGAGGTGCGGGCATTCTGGGCGAGGGTGATGGGATGGAGCTCGACCATCCGGGTGCCGAGTTTGCGGTATTCCGCGGGGGAAGGCGGTTCATCGAGGTAGCGGCCCTCGCGGCGGAGAGGATCGTTGAAGGCCCAGTGCTTGATATCACCCTGTCCCCCCTGCATGACGGCGCAACGCACACCGGAGTTCCAGGAATCGATGTAGGGCTGCGTGTCGGCGGCGGGGAAGTGGAGGTTTTCCTCCGGGAACCCCGCCTCGATGCGGTTGAAACACAGTTTGCGGTCGGCCTTTTCAAAGGAGAGCGGATGATCGAGGGGGACTTCCTTTCCGTCATGGCCGACCCATTCGTCCATTCCCCAGAAATGGCCGCAGGAGACGTTGATGCCGAGTTCGTTGACGAGGCGTGCGACAAGAGGGAGCTGTTCAGTCGGCCCAATCGGTCCACAGATGCCGACCGGGTTGTCGGCGGTAGCCTGTCTCCAGGCGTCGATGTACTCGAGGGCCTCGGCGAGGTAGAAGTCCTCAAGGGTGTCATACATCACGACCCGGAATCCGGGACGGGAGAGTTCTTCGAGATCCTTCCCGGTGAGTCTGGCCGCATCCTGGATGATGGCGGGATCCAGGGTGGTGTAATCCCACCAGGAGGAGGAGATCTTGGATTGCGGGCGCATGGTCGGTGAGGGGATTGAGAGAGGAAGGGCGGGTGGGGTGGTCCGGATGGTCAGGAGCCTGAATTCCCGGTGAGGAGGTATCTCTCACCCAGAATGTCCGTCAGGGGATCCTGGTCGTGGGCGGAGAAGCCGAGGTGAAGGTGACGCCGCCAGCCTTCGGCCTGGCGGAAGCGGCCGGAAAGCTGGCCGACCTTGAGGGCGAGATCGTCGAGGACCCTGAGGTAGGAGTCGACACCCTGGGACCGGTCGAGCCAGTCCTTCTGGGAGGCGTGGGCGGCGAGGGCTTCGCGCTGGGTCGCGAAGACCGGGGAGGTGTCCACGAAGGATTCGATGGGGGCAGCGACGCGGAGCGGATCGCAGAGGCCGTGGGGGACGGAGTGGTAGATGAAAACGTCTTCCGGATAGGTGTCGTCGGAAGACGGATCGGTCACGAAGTTGGGCATGCCGTGCGTGAACCCCGCAGTCACTGCCAGCCGACAGGTATTGGTGTGATCCTCCATGTAGTCCTGCGGGGGGTGGGTGAGAATGATGGAGGGTTTCACCTGCCGCACCACGCCAGCCACCTTGCGCAGGGTCGGCAGGTCGTAGAAGATCTCAAGATCATCGCAGATGGGCGGATGGAAGTGGGCTCCGAGGAGATCGGCGGCAGTTTTCGCTTCCTCGAGACGAACGCGACGGGTCTCCTCCGCATCCATTTCGACCGATCCGCAATTGCCGGTGGAGAGGTTGAAGTAGTGCGTTTCGAATCCGGCCTCCTTCAGGAGGAGAAGAGTTCCGGCCCCGAAGTACTCGATGTCATCGGGGTGGGCGAAGATGGCGAGGGCGGTGCTTCGCACGGGTGGTTGTTACTGGGTTGCTGGTTATCCGGGCCGTGGCGGGCAGGGCCTGCGCCGGGAAGGCCTGGTTAGAGTTTGACCGGTTGACCGGTGGCAGCACTTTCGTCGGCAGCGAAAAGCACCCGGAAGGTCTGCAGGGCGTCGCGGTAGCTGGTGAGAGGCATGGGTTCGTCCTTGTCGAGAGCATCAAAGAAGGCCTGGAACTGGTCCTGGTAGGGATGGTCGGCGACGTCGCCTGAATCTGCGAGGGCCACGGGCAGTTTCGTCCAGGCCTTGTCGCGGAGATGAAGCTTTGATGAGTAGAGCTTGTCGTCGAGGATGCTGCCTTCACTGCCACAGAGCTGGGTGTGGAAATAGTAGGGCATGAAGCAGTCGATCACACTGGCACACTTGCCTACCGCGCCGTTCCTGAACTTCAGCATGGTGGTGGTGGTCGTTGGATACTCGTATCTGGCAAAGATCTCGTGGGTGGACTGTGCGTTATAGGCCATGACTTCCTCGACCTCCGACCCCATGCAGAGAAGGAGGGCGTCCAAAGCGTGGCAACCGGCGGAGAGCAGCGAGCTGCCGCCATTCTCCCTGGTGGTGTTCCAGCGATACTGTCCGTACCACGGACCGATTCCATGATAATAGTCGATCTCACCGTAGTGGATATCGCCGATGAGCCCCTCCTCGATGATGGACTTGATGGTGGTGAGCTGGGAGATGAACCGCAGTTCGAAACAGACACAGCTTCTGGTGTTATTGGCTTCGAAGGCAGCCTCGATGGCCTCGGCGTCCTCGAGGTTGAGGGTGATGGGCTTCTCCAGGATGACCTGCTTTCCCGCCCTGGCGGCTGCAATGGCCTGATCCCTGTGCTGGGCCGGATAGGAGGTGATGTCGATCACGTCGATGGAGTCGTCGGCCAGGAGATCCTCCACCTTGTTGTAGACTTTGATTTCGCTCCCGTGAGCGGCGGACAGTTCCGCGGGATCGAGGTCGCGGGAGGAGTAGACCGCGGTCACCTTGCCCTGGCTGGTGCTGTTGAGCGCTTCGATGTGGGCAGTGGCAGCCCAGCCATATCCGATGACGCCGACGTTGTAGCTGTTGCTCATGGCTGAGAGGATCTCTGCTCGCGTTGAAGGGTGAAGCAATTTCTTGGGGACGGAGAAGATTCTGGGTTCCCGCGTGAACTGAATGGTCGGAGGGTTGGATGATTTCAGGGTATCCGGATGTGATAAACATGCGGTCTGGCTTCCTGGTGGACAGAATCCGGTTGGAGCGGGAGACCTGTCAGCATGCTTGCGGCAGTCGGTGGGATTGGTTAGCTTTTGGCGATGATCCGTCACCCTTTGCTGGTCGCCTTTTTCCTGGCCGGGCCAGCCCTGGCCGGCCCGGACTCGCCCCCACTGGGACTGGCGGAGGGACTCAGGAGCATCCATGTTCCGGACGGTTTCGTGGTGGAGTTGATGGCAGCAGAGCCGCATGTGAAGGATCCGGTAGCTTTCGACTGGGACACCAGAGGGCGCCTGTTCGTGGTGGAGATGGCGGATTATCCGCTGGGGTTGGACGGAAAGGGGCAGGCCGGTGGTCGCGTCCGGCTCCTCGAGGATCGTGATCTGGACGGTCGCTATGACCATTCCACTCTCTTTGCCGACGGGCTCAATTTTCCCAATGGAATTCTCACCTGGCGTAACGGGGTCATCGTGACCTCTGCTCCGGATGTGATCTTCCTGCGGGACAGGGACGGAGATGGCGTTTCGGACGAGCGGGAAGTGCTCCTCACCGGGCTTTCAGAGGGCAATCAGCAACTCCGGGCGAATGGACTGCGCTGGGGCCTGGACAACTGGGTTTATGTGGCGGCGGGCGGGCACCATGGCAAGCACGCGTCATCCACCGTGGTCCGTTCCACCCGCAACAAGAGCGAGATCAAGGTGGGGAGTCGCGATTTCCGCTTTCATCCGGACACCGGGGTGGTGGAGCCACAGAGTGGTCCGTCGCAATTCGGGCGGAACCGGGACGACTGGGGGCGCTGGTTCGGTACGCAGAACTCCCGGCCGCTCTGGCACTACGTTCTGCCGGACCATTACCTGCGGCGCAATCCGCACCTCGCTGCGCCGGACGGTCGGGTGCAGTTGCCTGGTCCACTCAACCCGCCGGTCTACCCGGCAAGTAAGTTGCAGAAGCGCTATCACAGCTTCGAGCAGTCGGGCCACTATACCTCGGCCTGCAGCGGGATGATTTACCGTGACCATTTCCTTTTCGAGAAAGGCACGATCAATGGGTTTTCCTGCGAGCCGTTTCATAACGTGGTCCAGCGGCTTGCCCTGGAACGATCAGGAGTCACCTTCAAGGCACGGCGGGCAGGAAAGGAGAAGGAGCCTGACTTCTTTGCGAGCAGCGATCGCTGGTGCCGACCGGTGATGGTGCGGACCGGACCCGACGGTGGTCTCTGGGTGGCCGACATCTACCGCTACATAATCGAGCATCCGCAGTGGCTTCCCCAGAAAGGGAAGGAGGAGCTCCTGCCGTTCTATCGTCACGGAGAGGACCGGGGTCGGATCTACCGGGTGCGGCGGATCGGGCATGCCCCGCGTGATATTCCGCGCCTGGCCGGACTCGATCCCCCGGATCTCGTGGCCGGGCTGCGTTCTCCCAACGGCTGGGTTCGCGACAAGGCTCAGCAGGAACTTTTGTGGAGAAACGACAGGGCTGTGCTCCCACTGGTGCGTGCCTTGGTGGACGAGGCGGACCTGGCGGAGACAATTCCACATGCGCTGGGAGTGCTGGACGGGATGGGGGCGCTTGGGGAGGACGAGCTGATCAAGGGACTGGACGGTCGCCAGGCCGGGGTCCGGGAAAACGCCCTGCGCTTGGCGGAAGGTCACGCCAGTCCCCCGGTGGTGGCGGCGGCCTTGCAGCTGGTTGACGACCGGGATCCCGGAGTGCGGATGCAATTGGCCTTCTCGATTGGTGCCTTTCCCCCCTCCGCGGACTGTGGAAGGGCCCTCGCGCGGTTGCTTCTGCGGGATCACAAGGAGCCTTTCGCCACCATTGCGGCGTTAAGTTCCGCCCTGCCGCATCTCGATCACCTGTGTGCCGCCCTGAGCGAGTCCCGGGATCCGGCCTTGAGCGCGGTGGCCCGGCCACTCATCGAGGTCCTCCTGCGTGCGGGCAAATCGGAGGAAGTCATCCGCTTCCTGATTCCTGTCTTTGAGAGGGCGCGTCTCACCTTGCAGGCCGAGACTGTGTTTCTCTGCGTGGAACTCGATCGGTTGCTGAGGAGCCGGCAAGGACAACTAAAGGAACTTGTGGAGGACAAGGATGCCGCACTCGTGGAATTCAATCGCGTGCACGTGGACCTGTTGGAGCGGGCAAGGTCGCTGATTGCGGGTGGGACCGGGGGGATGGAGGATCGTCTGGCGGCGGCTGCCCTGCTCGCCGGGCATCCGGGGTCCCGTGAGGTTGCCATGGAGTTTCTCGGGAGGCGCATTTCCCCGGCCACCCCTCCTGGTGAATTGAAAGTCGTGCTCGCGGTCCTGGGTGGAACGGGAGCTCAGGAAGTGCCGGCAATTCTCCTGGAGAAGTGGGCACAACTCTCACCCGCCGGTCGGGGCTGGGCGGTGGATGAGCTCTTTTCACAGGTAGCGTGGACGGAGGCTCTGCTCGCTTCCCTGAAAGGCGGGACGGTGAGGCTGGCCGACCTTGATGCGACCCGGCGCCTGCGGCTCCGCCAGCATCCCGATGAAGGAATTCGAACGATGGCTTCCGATCTGCTGAAGAACGTGTCTTCACCTGTCCGGGAGAAGGTGGTGGAGAATTTTCGAACGGCGTTGAGCCTGGAAGGTGATGGGGTGAAGGGACGGGTGGTTTATCGCAGATTGTGTCTGGCCTGTCACCGGCACGGGAAGGAGGGCCGGGAGGTTGGCCCCGATCTCAGATCCGTCAGGGAGCACCCTCCCGAGAAACTCCTGGTCGGTATCCTCAACCCTAATCGTGACATCCAGCCGGGGTTCCACGCCTACAACTGCGAACTGAAGAGCGGGGAGTTTCTCTTCGGTCTCCTCGCTTCCGAGAACGCGGTCAGCATCACCTTCAAGGTTCCCGACGGGACCACCAAGGCGATCCTGCGCAGTGACATCAAGAGCCTCAAGAGCGTCAACCTCTCTCTCATGCCGGAGGGGCTGGAGGCAGGTCTTTCCCAGCAGGACCTGGCGGACCTGATCTCCTTTATCAGGTCCTAGTTGCTCGGGCAGATCCCCTTTCGCGGCCTGCCGGGAGCAGGGATGGGAGGTTCTTTCCCTGCCGGTCGCTGGGACCTAAAGTGGCGGATCGTCTTCCGGGAGCTCGGGAAGAGGAGCGGGAGTTGTGTCCCGCTCGGGCTCGGTGGACGCCGGGAGGGGATCCCGGGGGGCCAGCAATTTCTTGAGTTCGCTTTTCACCTTGCGCACCGCATAGAAGCGTTTCTGGGCCTTGGAGATGATCAGGGCACTCTCTGAGATGCCGCGGGCGTCCGGAATCCAGTTGCTCTCCGAGGAAGCCTTGAGCTGTTGGGAGAGGAGGGTCGTGCTCTTTTCGAATCCACGCAGCAGTTGCTTCGACTCACGACTCCAGATTTCAGCGTTGTAGTGCGCGGAAGAGAGCCGTGCTTCATCACCGAACTGCTTGGCCTTTGTCAGTTGCGCCTGGTAGCTGGAATCAAGGTGCTTGATGGATTTGTGGACGAGATCGAGTTCGTTGAGGAGAAGTTCGATCTTCTCCAGGAGAGCAAAGACCTGCTGGTTGGGTACGAGGTGTTCGTCGCTCACGGTGGCGAGACCCCTGCAGGCCCGGCCGAATTGCTCGTCGTACTTCTGGTTCCAGGTGGTGACGGCCACCGCCTCTTCGCCCCAGATCATTTTCAGCCTGGCGTTGAAGCTCTCACGGGCCTTCGGAGCGAGGTAGTAGAAGTGACTGTTGTTGTGGGTGACCATGTCGCTGGTGAGCACCTTGCCATCAGGGACGCCGAATATGTTGCGCTGACGGTCGGAGGGAAGTTCCTCTTCCGTCAGGAGCGAACGTGCTCCGCTGTAGTGATCCCAGAAATACTGCGAGTAGGCGATGAGGGCGATGAGAGTCGTCTGCGCCTGCCGCCTGGGATCCCTGGGGTTGGGGGCGATCCGGAATCCGCGTTCTACCGCGGACTTGATGGCCGGAAGTTTGAGGGCAACGAAGAACTCCGTGTCGGAGGAGCCACCCCGATTGGGATCGATGGAATTGAGGAGCAGCTGTGCAGCCTGTTCTTCCACATTGAGTTCGTTCAGAGCATTCTGGGCATTGCGCAGGTGCTCCTCATGTTTTCGTTCCAGGTCCCTGACGAACCTTTCGCGGTTGCCGAGGACCTCATCCCAGGCCGCCTTGCCCCTGGCCGCGAGCTGATTGAGATCAGCGTAGGCTCCCTGTAATGAGGAAAGAGTCACATGTTCGTCATTGGGCATCCGCTGAAGTCCCTGCAAGGCCACCTGAATGCTCCCGGCCTGGGCGCGTCGCTGCTTGTAGCGGGCCCGCTCCTTGATGAGGCTCTTGCGGAGTTCGGGACCCTCTTCGGTATGAAGTTCCGGATCTGCCAGGAACTCCTGGTAGCCGGCGATGAGGAGTTGCGCCTCCTCCGCCTCAACGAGAGCATGCTGCTTCTTCTTGTTGAGGGCGTCCAGCAGTGGCTGATACTTGCCGTCAGGGGCGGCCAGGGCGGCGAGTGAGCTGCCCAGGGCAAGCGTGAGTGTTGCGGCCATGCCCACGGCGAGAGATGGAGCGGGAAGGATCGTTTTGTGTTTCATTGTGCGGGAGGGTTCGGGCTTGTTGGGTTCCGTTCGGAGGCAGGCGGTCATCTGAAGAGGAGAATCCCGCAGGCGGCATATGGATACGAAGCTACGGGGGCATTCATTTCGTTCAACTGTTTCACATGGAGACTCGGGCGAGAAGCTTTCTCGCTAAGTCATTGCTGCTCAGGGAGAAGGCTCTACGATCAGGTAGTAGGCGCCCAGCTCACTGCCAGCGGCAGTCTGGAAGACCGGGGCAAGGCGATGAGAGCCCACAGTGAGATCGGCGGTGAGTTTGATGCTCGTTTCCTCTCCCTCCAGCGGTGCCGAGATGATGTCCTTGCCGTTGATGCGCAGGGTAGCGGTCTTGAAGGCGAAGGCTTTTCCTGGAATGGCGCTGAAGGCCTTGCTGGAGCCGGGGACATCGGGAAGGGCCGGCAGTCCGGCATTGATGGGCTTGTTCGCTTCCGCCGGCCAGCGACGTAGTTCGAAGGAATATTTACCCTTCTTTACCACCTTGACCGCCCAGTGGCCCGGGTGCTTGCCGTCTTTAGCTCCGGATCCGCGGCGGATGTGACCCTGGTTCCACGGTGGATTCTGTTCCTGGATCCAGTCGTGAGAGGTGAGTGAGACCCGGGGATGATCCTTGTGCCCGAGGTAGATCTCGGTGGTCTGGGAGAAGGTGGGTTCGAGTTCAGTCCACCACTTTTCGTAGAAGGCGCGCATCCTGGTCACCTGTTCGGGATACTTCGAGGCGACGTCGAGCTTCTGGCCGGAGTCCTTGTCGATCTGGTAGAGCTCCTTCCCGTTGATGAGGCGCCACTCTTCGGACATGACGGCGGACTTGCGCCACTTGATGGGATCGCGCACACGCTGAGAATCGGTGATGAGGAAGCGGTCGGGCCAGCCGTCGTGGTCGCCCTGGAAGAGGAGGCTCCTGATGGACACCCCGTCAAACTTGAGACCGGCAGGTGTCTTCTTCGCGTTGCAGAGATCGAGAAGGGTGGGGACGATATCCACAAAGGAAGTGAGGGTCTTGACGGAGCGCTTCCCGGTCAGCTTACCCGCGGGCCAGTGGAGAAGGAAGGGAACGCGGTGTCCTCCGTCGTATTCGCTGCCCTTGGAGCCACGCATTCCGGCGTTGAAGACGTTGCGTCCCACCGTGGTGCCGTTGTCAGTGGTGAAGATGAAGATGGTGTTGTCGGCGACACCCAGCTCGGCGAGCACCTTGCGGGTACGTCCCACGTTGTCGTCGATATTGGTGATCATCCCGTAGTAAGCCTGCTCGGCCTTGCTGCGGCCGGGATACATGTCCATGTACTTCTGGGGACAGTGGAGCGGGCCATGAGGGGCGTTGGTGCAGATGTAGGCGAAGAAGGGTTTCTTTTCCCTGGCACAGTCCCGGATGAACCGGATTCCGAAGTCGAAGAAGACATCAGAGCAGAATCCCCTGGCGGGGACGATCCTGCCATTGTGCCAGTAACGCCCGTCGAAGTAGTTGTTGTCCCAGAGATCGGGGGTCTGTCCCACTCCTCCTCCGCCGTGACGGTAGACTTCGGTGAAGCCACGGTCCTCGGGCCGGTAGGGGAAGTTGTCCCCGAGGTGCCATTTCCCGAACATGCCGGTGGCATAGCCGTTGTCCTTGAGGAGTTGTCCGAGGGTGAACTCGTTTTCGCGCAGCATGGATCTGCCATTAACGGTGTGCCACACGCCGGTGCGGTTGGTCCAATGGCCGGTAAGCAGACCGCAGCGGGTGGGTGAGCAGGTGGGGGCGACGTGGTAATCGTCGAGAGCCACGGCCTCGGAGTGGAGCTTGTCGATGTGGGGGGTTCGGGCCCAGGGGTGCCCGTTGCAGCCGAGATCGCCGTAACCCTGGTCATCGGTGATGACGAGGACGACGTTGGGCCGTCCGGCGGCAGAACATGGAGCCCAGAATCCAGAGCCCAGGAAGAGAGAAAGGATGAAGAAGCGCATGGGGGAAGGAATACTGGGAGAGAAGGGAGATTTTGCAATAGCCACTTGCCGGGGGTCTAATACAGTGGAGCAGATTTCGAATCTGTAAATTCATGAAACTGACCTCGCTCTCAACTTGTCTTGCCCTTGTGGCGTTTCTCCTTCCCGTGGCTCCTCCGGCGGGTGCGGAGGTGGAACCGCCCAAGGGGTTTGCCGCACTCTTCAACGGAAAGGATCTGACCGGGTGGTGGGGGATTGGAACCGAAGACCCGGCCAAGTGGATGGCTCTCAGCCCGGAAAAGCTGGCCGAAAAAAAGGCCAAGAGCCTGGTGGACATCAGGAAGCATTGGAGCGTGGAAGGTGATGAACTGGTTAATGACGGTCACGGGCTCTACCTGAGCACGGAGAAGAACTACGGGGACTTCGAGTTGTTGCTGGAATACAAGACGGTGGCCAAGGCTGACAGTGGGATCTATCTGCGGGGTATCCCCCAGGTGCAGATCTGGGATTACACCAAGGAGGGTGGAAAGTGGAAGATCGGTGCCGACAAGGGATCGGGGGGACTCTGGAACAATCCCAAGAACTGGCCCGGGAAGGATCCCCTCGTTCTTGCCGACAAGCCCTTGGGGCAGTGGAACAGCTTCCGCATCATCATGGCCGGAGACATTGTGACCATTTATCTCAACGGCAAGTTGGTGGTCGATCACGCCAGGCTGCAGAACTATTTCAACAAAAAGGGAGCGCTTCCCGAAAAGGGTCCCATCCAGCTGCAGACGCACGGGGGCGAGATCCGGTGGCGGAACGTCTTCGTCCGCGAAATTGGAGCGAAGGAGTCAGAGAAGATCCAGCAGAAGGCGAAGAGATAGTGGCAGCTGCCAGATCTTCCGGATCCGGTCGGTGGGCTGGCGGGAGACCGTGGGCAGCGGACAGTAGTCAGATTGCAGATTTGGAGTTCGGGCGGTGCTGGTAGAGGAAACTGTATTTGGGTCGGAGACCTACGGGGAAACGCTGGCTTTGCGGAAGCGGATCCTACGGGATCCGCTGGGGTTGGAGTGGACGGCGGAAGAGGAAGGATGGGAGTCCCGGGAGCGGCACTTTGCGATGAAAGGGGACAACGGGGTCGTCGCCTGCGTGATCATCCGGTCACTGGGAAACGGGGCAGTCAAACTGCGCCAGATGGTGGTGGAGCCGGAACAGCAGGGGAGGGGAATCGGGCGCAGGTTACTGGGAGGAGTGGAGAAGATCCTGATCAGGGAGGAAGTGGATCGGATCGAGCTCAATGCACGTGATGCCGCGGTGGGGTTTTACGAGAGGCTGGGCTTCAGGAAGGAGGGAGACGAGTTTATGGAAGTGACCATCCCGCACTGGAAAATGGTGAAGACGTTGTGATGACTTTTTGGCTTCCGGACCGGGGGCCTTCCGACTACCTCTCCAGTCATGGAACACCACGTCTACTTTTGGCTGAAGGAGGAACGGAAGAACGACGGCGACCTGGCGGAGTTCGAGGCCGGGATGACCAGACTCACGGAATCGGCCCCCCTGGAGAGCGGACGCTGGGGGAGTCCGGCCCCGACCGGGGAACGCCCGGTGACTGATCACTCGTGGGATTACGGGCTCTCCTTCAAGTTTGCGACCCTCGAGGATCATAACGCCTACCAGGGCGACGACCCGCACCACAGGGAGTTCGTGGAGACCTTCAGGAACTGGTGGGACAAGGTGCTGGTGATGGATCTGGGATAGCGGGGGTTCCAGGGTTACCAGGGCCCCGGGCGTCGGCCTGCGGTCTCCAGTCTCCAGATGACGATCTCAGGGCTTCCAGGGCATCGGTCCACCCGGTTGCTTCGGCCGGAGGAACTTGGCATCAACTTTCCGGTACCAGGCGTGAAGGTCCCTTCGCATGGATTTGATGCGTTCCGGATCCTTTTCGGCAAGGTCCGTCTTCTCACCGATATCCTCCTTCAGGTTGTAGAGGTGGACGCGGCCGTCCTCAAGGCGTTCGATGAGTTTGTAGTCACCCTGGCGAATGGCTCCGCCGGGAAAGCCCCCCTGGTTTGAGTAGTGCGGGTAGTGCCAGTGGAGCGATTTGCGGGGGAGGGAGGTTTTCGGATCCTTCAGGAGGGAAACGAGAGACAGGCCATCGAGATGCTGTCGGGGCCTGGCGGGGAGTCCGGCAAGTTCAAGCAGGGTGGGGTAGAAGTCGGTGGAGATGACCGGGTGGTGGCAGACGGAACCGGGCCTGGTGAGACCGGGAGCGGCGATCATGTACGGTTCGCGGATGCCGCCTTCATAGAGCCAGCCCTTGCCACCCCGCAGGGGCAGGTTGGAGGTAGGGCTGCCCTCCGAGGTGGAGAGTCCGCCATTGTCGGACATGAAGATCACGATGGTATTTCTGGTGAGCTTGTGCTGATCGAGGGCATTCAGGACCCGGCCCACGGCAGTGTCCATGGATTCCATCATGGCGGCATAAACGGCGTGGCGTTGACGGATGCGCACCTTGCGGGGCGGGACCTTTGTGCCTCCGGGTTGCCAGACCTGTTCCTCGGGACCGAACTCGGGGTGTTCCCCGGGAGCCGGAAGCCTGGCGGCCTTCTTCCGGTACTTGGCCACCAGGTCAGCTTTGCCCTGGAGGGGCGTGTGCACGGAATAGAAGGAGAGGTAGAGCAGGAAGGGGTGGTTCTTGTTTGCTGCGATGAACTCGACGGAGTCCCCGGCCAGCCGTTCCGGGAGGTGCTCGCCCCTGGGGCCGTCGGGGAGGCGGGGATTTTGGTAGGGCGAGAAGAAACTGCGCGGCATCCCCCCGCGATGTCCCCCGAGGTTGACCTCGAAACCCTGTTTGGTGGGCCAGAATTCCGGGGTTGGTCCGAGATGCCACTTCCCGGCGAAGCAGGTGGCATAGCCCGCCTCCCTGAAGGCCTCGGCAAGTGTGTCTTCTTCAAGATCCATGCGGTCGTGGAGAGGTGCCGGCCTGAAGCGACCCCCACGACGGCCGGAGAAGAAATTGGTGGCGTCCGGGCGGGAAGGATGACGGCCCGTCATGATGGAATACCGGGTGGGCGAACAGACTGGATTGGCGGCGTAACCGTTGGTGAAGCGGCATCCCGCGGCGGCAATGCGGTCGCAATTGGGGGTCTCGTAGAAGGAGTCCGGATTGTAGGCCCCAATATCCATATAACCCAAATCGTCTATGAGAAAGAACACCACATTCGGGCTCTCGGGGGCGGCAAGGGCGGCGAGGAGTCCGCGGAGGAGCAGTGAGAAGCCTAATACGAGGGCGGGCAGGCGACGAATCATGGAATGATTACGCTCGCCGGGAGTCGCCTTTGGCAAGTGGAATGATGGCCTCTGATCCGTATTCTCACAAAGTTTCGCTTTTGTCTCGGGAAGGCGGTGGCACTCTTATAACCCCCGATGAACAGACGATTTTTTGTTTGGTCAGGCAGCCTGTTTATTCTTTTCGTTTCCACTGCGCTGCTCTTCCGCGCGCCGTTCTCTTCCGTTTTTCCGGAGCACCGGGAGATGAAGTCCGGCGAGACCGTGGTTGCCTTCGGAGGCCGGGACGTGAGTCCTGTTGCTCCTGTTGTCGCGCCGGGAGAGAAGAACCGCTCTTGGTCGGTTGGGACGCTGGAGCTTCCACCATTTTCGGCTGAAGAGCTCCTAGTCGCCCACCCGCCGCGAAAGGGCGCGCCTCTCCGGTTTGCGGAGGCGCTACCGGTGAAGATCACGCCCTCGTCGCACGGTCGATGGGAGTCGCGGGGGGGACGGGAGCGATGGGTGTTGCGGATCGAGGCTCCCGGGGCGCGTAATCTGAATCTGGGTTTTTCTCGCTTCCGCCTGCCGGGGAGTGCGCGGCTGGAACTACGGGCCGGGAACGAGTTGCAGGTGCGCCCGTTTACTGCCGCCGACAATGACGCGCACGGCGAACTCTGGACTCCGGTGGTGGCGGGCGCGGAATTGGAGCTCCTGCTTGAGGTGGAGCAGGAGGAACGGTCCCAGGTGCAGCTTCAGGTGGCCTCCATCAACCGGGGCTTTCGTCCCTTGAGTTTTGCGGCCGGCTACTGGAAGGTCGGCAATTCGGCTCCGGAGGGAAACTGCCATATTGACGTGGTGTGCTCAGCCACGGAATCGGGCGTGGGTCCGGCTCTCGACCAGTATCGGGACCAGATCAAGGCGGCGGGAGTCTACACCCTGAACGGGGAGGACACCTGTTCGGGCAGTGCGATCAACAATGCACGCAACGATGGGACCCCGTATTTCATGACGGCGGACCATTGCGGAGTGCGTTCGTCCAATGCGGCCAGCATGGTGGTCTACTGGAACCATGAGAATGCCTCCTGCCGGACACCGGGCAGCAGCCAGAACGGAGGGGACGGCAACGGTCCCATCAACAACTTCAACAGTGGAGCCGCAGTACGTGCGACCTACAGTGCCTCGGACATGACGCTGGTGGAACTGGACGACCCGATTGATTCCGATCATGAGGTGTTCCTGGCCGGGTGGTCGCGGACGGGAACTCCCGAGATGGCGGTGAGTGTGCATTTCCCGAATACCTCGGAGAAGCGCATCAGTTTTGATTTTGACCCCCTGCGATCGACTAATGACTACAGCACGGGAAGCAATCCGAACGGAACCCACTGGATGGTGATTGACTGGGATCACGGCTCAACCGAGGGAGGATCCTCCGGGTCGCCGATCTACGACCAGAACGGGCACATGGTGGGGCAGTTGTCCGGTGGTGATGCCGCCTGTGGGAATGATGATGCAGACTGGTACGGTAAATTTTCCAGGGGCTGGGATGGTGGAGGAGCGCCGGGCTCCCGATTGCGGGACTGGCTGGATCCGGATGAGACGGGTTCGTTGACGCTGGATGGAATCTCGATGGGTCTCACCCGGGTCACTGTCGCGGATGTTGAGATCTCGGAAGGAGACACCGGGAGGAAGAATCTGGAATTCACGGTCAGCCTGAGTGAAGCGGTGGACCAGCGGCTCGATTTCACCTACTCGACGGAGAACGATTCAGCTGTCGCGGGTTCCGATTATGTGGCGGCGGCCAACGCGGACTTTTTCCTCGCGGCAGGCCAGCTCACGAAGACCATCTCCATCTCCATCGAGGGGGACACTGCCCCGGAAGAGAACGAGCGATTCCGGGTGGCGCTCTCCCTGCAGGGTGATGCCCCCGTGAATGTGAGTGATGCTCAGGCCTGGGGGACAATCATCAACGATGATTTCACCGTTCCCATCCTGGTCGGTCCGGCGGTGGTGAACGGAAGGGTGGGGGAAGATGTTGCCGTCAGCGTGGTGGTGGAAAATACTCCCACTGCGTTCTCACTGAGCGATGCGCCTCCGGGCATGGAGATTGACGGGCAGGGGATGATCAGCTGGATCCCCCCGTTTTCCGGGGAATTTGAAGTGACCGTGACGATTGCCAATGAGGCCGGGTCGGCAGAGGGCAGGATCAGTTTCACGATTTTGCCGAACTCCCTCGACCAGGCGCTCGATTCTCCGGGGGGGGGTGAGTTGAGTTCGGGGGGTGATGCTCCTTTCCGCCTCGATAGCAGCAGTGACTCGCGGGCGGGAAGCAATCGGGCACAGAGCGGAGCTATCGGGGATAACAGCGCGTCCTGGCTGGAAGTGGCGGTGGAAGGTCCCGATTACCTGGGATTCTGGTGGAAGGTTTCCAGTGAGGAGGACTATGATTTTCTCCGCCTCACGGTAGATGCTGAGATGCGTCAGGAGATTTCAGGGGTCAGGGACTGGGATTACCAGGTGGTCGCCATTCCGCCCGGGCGGCATACCATCCGCTGGACATACAGCAAGGATGTAGACACGCGGGAGGGAGAGGATCACGCATGGGTGGATTTCCTGCAACTGGCTTCCCGGAGCATGCCCTTTTTGATGGGGCCTGCGCATGTCCGGCTGAATTCCGGCGGTCCGGTGGAGTATCAGTTCCCGACTTCCAGACCCGGGGCCTCCTTTGTCCCGGTCCAACTGGGATCCGGATTGTCATTGAACGCAACAGGCGAAGTGGTTGGCACTCCTCTTGCCGACGGTGAGTTCAGTTTCACCCTGAACATCCAGCAGGATGATGAGCAATTCAGCATTCCCGCCATGGTCGAGATCCTGCCCGCTTCAGCGGCCGGAGAGGCTGCCTACCCGGCCACCGGCCCGAACTGGGGTCTTGCCTGGAAGACGAGTGGATCCGGCACCTGGATCTCACAGTCGGAGGAGACAAGTGACGGGCAGGCTGCGGCCGCCGCCCAGGGCGTCCCCCATGATGGCCGGGCGTCCCTCAGCACGTGGGTATTCGGTCCGGGAAAGATCGCGTTCTCCTGGCGGGTCTCCTCGGAGAGAGATTATGATTTCCTGTATTACGAGGTGAACGGGCAGGAGAGAGGGTCGCTGACTGGAAACAGCGGGTGGCAGCAATACACCGAAGAACTGCCTTACGGATGGCATCAGCTCACCTGGGCCTATGAGAAGGATGGGAGTGAGTCCCGTCGCGAGGACACCGGCTATCTTGATGAGATTTCCTTCACCGGCTACACGGGATGGGTGCTGCAGGCGGGAATCGGACAGAAGACGGGAGTCACCCTGGACCCGGATGGCGATGGGCAGAATCTGCTCTTCGAGTTTGCCACCGGAGGGAGTGCCACCGACTGGGATACGATGCCCCTTCCCGTCCTCGAGGACGGGGTGCTGACGCTGGAGAGCGCCAAACGGGCGGAGACGGGCCTGCATTACGACGCCGAAGTGAGTGGAGATCTCGTGGACTGGAACCGATCCGAGCGAAGCATCCTGCAGGACGACGAGCAGGTATTTCGCGTGCGGGATCAGCTGGGAGTGGGAGTGGCGAATGAGCGTTACCTGCGCATGACCGTGCATCCGCAGAAGTAGAACGCGGCGGTCGGGCAGGGGATGGAAGGTGAGCCGGGCCGATGAGGCGGGTGTTCTCCACAACCCCGCACCCCTCCGGGTGAGGATGTGGTTCTGCGGGATTCCCTCTAGCGGAACTGGAGAGTGCGCGATGGTTGTCGGCCGAAACCGCGGATCTCAAGGTGGGAACGATAGAGCCGGGCGCAGGAGTAGGCATTGTCCTTCGTTTCGAGCATTCCGTTGAGAGTGAGGTAGTGCATTCCCTCCTTCAGTTCGTAACCGCCGCTGTGCCGGTGACCATTGAGGTAGGCCTTGCAGCAGGGGAACCTGCTCAGGAGCTTGTGCAGTGCCAAGCGGTTCCAGCTGCAGTGCGCCTCCTCGGGGAGAACCGGGTGATGGCCAAAGACGAGAACTGATTCCCCGGCGGTGGTTGCTTCCTCGAGCTGACCGGTCAGCCAGGTGAGCTGCGCATCGCCGGCCCGGCTGTTCCAGGACTGGGCGTAGGATTTTCCGGTCGCACTCAGTTTCTTGAGTTCCTCCTGGGCCTGTGCGGTCCTGGCATCCCTGGGGGGGTAGCGGTAGGTGCTCACCTCGGTGGTGTCGAGGAGGAGGAAGCGGAACCCGGCTTGTCGAATCCCATAATAGGTATCGGTGAGGCCCAGTTCGGCAGGGACCTTTTTCCTGAGGTCCTCGGTCACCTCGAAGTCGTGGTTGCCGAGGATGTGATAGAGACGGGATTTGAGTTTTGCGGTGATGGGCTTGAGGTCGGCGAAGCTCTTGAAGTCCCGGTCGATGAAATCCCCCAGGTGAAAGGTGAAGGCCAGTTCGTGCTGGTTGAACTCGCGGACCGCTTCCTCGAGCTTGCGGGGACTCTCGCGATAGAAGCGCGTCCCGGCCCGTTCCGCGTCCGCGTACTGGCAGTCGGCCATGAGTCCGAAGGAGAGGAGAAGTTTCTCCTTCGGGCTGGTCGTGCTCTCGGCGGAACTCATGGCGGTGGCGGCAACGGTCGATCCGGTGCCGGCTAGGAAGCGGCGTCGCGTGGTCATGAAGGGAGACGATTGGCCTTTTTTGTTCCATCGTCCATCTGATACGGCCGGGCTGAGGAAAAAACCCGGGGAATCCGGCGGATCGGGGAAAGACGGGAGGGATTAGCTTGATCAGGGGGTGGGATCCCGGGGTATAGAGACTGCACCATCATGAAAACAAACCCTCTCGCCCTCACGCTGACACTTTCCATCGGATTGCTTGCTCCCCTGGCGGCTCAACTCGAAATCAAGGATGCCAAGGGGAAGCACCTCGACATCCTCTCCGGGGACAAGGTGCTCGTCCGCTACATGTACGAGTATGACACCTCGACCAACGAGAAGAAGCATGCGACCTACAAGCCGTATCTGCACGTCTTCGATGCGGAGGGGAAAGCGCCCATCACGAAGGGTCCGGGAGGCCAGTACACCCACCACCGCGGCATCTTCATCGGGTGGAGCAAGCTGGGTTTCAACGGCAAGAGCTACGATCGCTGGCACATGAAGAACGGTGCCATCGTCCACCAGAAGTTTCACGAGCATAAGACCCGCGAGAACACGGCAAGCATCACTTCGGTCACTCAGTGGAACGATGGGGACAGGAAACCGATGCTCGACGAGGAACGGACGATGACGGTGTGGACTCCGAATGAGGGATGGGCCCGCGTGGTCATCTTTTTCAAGAGCAAGCTGACTGCGACGTATGGTGATGTGGCCCTGAAGGGGGATCCGGAACACGCCGGGATCCAGTACCGGCCTGCCGACGAGGTGAACCGCAAGAAGACGAAGTATCTCTTTCCCAAGGAGGAGATCACGACCGGCAACGTGAAGAAGCACAAGGATCTGGCCTGGATTGCGGAAACCTACTGGCTCGGTGACAAGGCGCACAGCGTGGTGCAGCTCAACCATCCCGGCAATCCCAAGGGAACGGTGCATTCCGCCTATCGCGACTATGGACGCTTCGGCTCCTTCTTCGAGAAGGAGATCAAGAAAGGCGAGACTCTCACCGTGAATTACGCGTTCGCCATAGTGGAGGGGGAACTTCCCAGCCGGTCAGAGATTCAGGAGGCTTCCGACATGTATGCGGAGATGAAGGAGAGGAAGGAATAGGAGACCGGCTTCCTCAAAGAGTTGTCCTACAGGAGCCTCGCTCCCTGCACCGGACGGGTGGCAAAGAGCTGGGGCGTATGGCCGGATTCCTCTTCATAGGCCACGGAGAGGCGAGCCGCGATCTCGTGGAGTTGCTCGCCCCGGCAGAGGGTGACGGTGGAGCCCCCGAAGCCGCCGCCGGTCATGCGTGAACCGAGGACCCCTCCTTCAAAACCGATCTCGTTGGCGATTCTGACCATGAGGTCGAGTTCCCCGCAGGACACTTCGAAGTCATCCCGGAGCGACTGGTGAGAGGCCGCCATATGCGGCCCGAGGGCGGCATAGTTGTCCTGGCGCAATTCCTTGGCGGATTCCCTGGTCCGGGCGATCTCGCTCACCACGTGGCGGGCCCGGCGGAAGAGGAGGTCGTCTGGTTCGTTCCGGAGGGTTTCCAGATCGGCAGGGTTGACCTCGCGCCAGCTTGACTTCCCCAGTAAGGCCAGGGCCCGTTCGGTATCTTCCCGGCGTGCCCGGTACTCCCCGTCAGCCAGTTTGTGCCGGATCATGGTGTTGGCCACCAGGACACTGAGATCACTGGAGGGAAAGGGAACCAGTTCGGGGTCCTGCGACTGGCAGTCGATCAGGACGAGATTGTCCTGCTGACCGAAGGCGGAGGCGAACTGGTCCATGATGCCGCAGGGAACTCCTGCGAAGTCGTGCTCCGCTTTCTGGCAGAGGAGGGCTTTCTCGCGGGTGTCGAGGACGGTGTCGACAAGGCCTTCCACGATGGTGGCAAAGGCCAGTTCGAGGGCGGCGGAGGAGGAGAGTCCCCCGCCGATGGGGAGGTTGCTGACGATGACGGCGTCGAATCCCGGGACGGGCCAGCTTCCGCGGAGGCGGAAGCCCTCCAGGACGCCCCGCAGGTAGTTGGTCCAGGGTGGTGTCGCCGGGGCCTGGGGGTCTTCCAGGGAGATAACGGCCTCCTCCTCTCCCATCGAGCGCACCCGGGCCATTCCGGAGTTGTTGAGGGCGGCTGCAATAACGATGTGCCGGTTGATGGCGAGGGGCAGCACGAAGCCATCACAGTAGTCGATGTGCTCGCCGATCAGGTTGACCCGTCCCGGGGCGGCGGCGAGCAGGGAGGGCTCCTGCTGGTAGTACTGTCTGAGATGGGTCCGTGCGTCGGCGGAGAGTTCGGCGAGGGATTCGTTTGCTTGGAGGGGCATCGAGATCCTGTTGGTAGGACAGGGGTTCTGGCGTCCGGATTTCTGGCCGGCAAGGAGAAGCAGCGGAGGGTTGCCCGCGGGCTTTTCCTAGAAGGCGAAGGCTGCGTAGAGGACGAAGACGAGGACGATCAGGCTGATTCCCACCGCCTTGGCGTGCTTCCAGGGAGTGAGGTCGACGACCTTCGCGTCATGTTGCACGTACGGGGTGGGACGTCTCATGAACCCCCCAAGGATGAGCTGGAGGACCAGAAGGGTGGCGAAGACCGCGCCCATGTAGTGGAAGCCGGAGTGGAAGGTGCCGAGCATCCAACCCTTGGAGAGGACTTCGTTTGTCACCGGGTCGAGGACTTCTTTTCCGCCGAAGAAGGTGCCGATCACCATCGCGACAAGACCGACCACAATCGTGATGACGGCAGTCGCGCCGTCCGCGGTCCGGTTGAAGAAACCGAAGAGGACAATGGCGAGGAGCGGGATGAAATAGATCCCGTTGAGGGACTGGAATTTCTCGAAGAGGCCATCGACGTTCAGGAAGATGAGGGGTGCTGCGATCACGGCGAGCACTGCGACCGCCGCGCTGCAGATGCGTCCCGATTTCACCAGTTCGTGCTGGCTGGCGGTGGGGTGGATGATCTTCTTGTAGACTCCGAGCGAGAAGAGGGTCGCGCTGGAATTGAGGACCGAGTTGAAGGTAGAGAGGATCGACCCCATCACGACGGCGGCAAAGAACCCGGTCAACCAGGTTGGGAGGACGGTGCGTACGAGTTGGCCGTAAACCTCGCCCTGTTCCATGTTGGCCTGATCGATGCCCTTGTTCGCGAAAACCTGCCACGCGAGTAGTCCGGGGAGAACGAGGATGAGGGGGGCCAGGATTTTGAAGAAGGAGGCCAGCAGGACGCCCTTCTGGCCTTCCGCGAGGCTCTTGGCCGCGAAGGTGCGCTGGATGATCTGCTGGTTGGTGGTCCAGTAGAAGAAGTTGAGGAGGAGGACCCCGGTGAAGAGGGTGGTCCAGTGCAGGTAGTGATCCCCGCCGGTGGCAATCGAACGAAGGTTTTCCGGTTTCTCTTCCTTGAGCTTGGTAAAGGCCTCAGAGAATCCAGCGTCGCCGGATGCGGCCTGGAGGGCAAAGAAGGTAATCATCAAGCCTCCGACCAGGAGGCCGAGGCCGTTGAAGGTGTCGGAGACCGCGACCGCGCGCAGGCCCCCGAAAATCGCGTAGGCGGATCCCACCACCCCGATGAAGATCACGATCGCCCAGATCGTCCCGATCTCGCCGAGTCCGAGCATCTCTTCGAGATTCAACATTCCGCCGAGTCCCTTCGCGCCCAGGAAGAGGACGAACGGCAGGAGGATCAACATGTAGGCGACGATGAAGATGAACGTCGTGAGGGCCCGGGTGGTTGGCCCGTAGCGTTCCTCGAGCCACTGTGGGACGGTCGCGATCCCGGACTTGAGGTAGCGCGGCAGGAAGAAGAGAGCGAGGACCACGAGGGAGGCACCCGCAATGACCTCCCATGCCATGACCGCCAGGCCGTTAGCGTAGGCGTCGCCGTTCAGGCCGACCAGCTGCTCGGTAGAGAGGTTGGTGAGCAGAAGTGAGCCCGCGATGACCAATCCGGTGAGGCTGCGCCCGGCGAGGAAGTAGCCCTCTTCGGTGTCATCGATGCGCCCACGGGTGAGGCGCCAGGTGAGGAAAGCCACCAGGGCCGTGAAGAAGAGGAAGGAAATGACAGTGGGAACGTCCATCGCAGGGGCGGATCAGGTTTTGACTGGGAGGAGAGAAACGAGGGACCGCGGTTGGCGGTCCCTCGTTTTGCTAGTGACGATCGACTGGGCGAACCAGTCGTTACCACGAAAACTTGCTCACCATGGTGTGGGTGTAGGCTTCGCCCGGCTTGAGGATGCAACTGGGGAAGGCGGGATTGTCCTGCTTGTTGGGGGAGTCCGGGAAAACCTGGGTCTCAAGGCAGCAGGCGGTGCGATGTCCATACTTCACTCCGCCCTTGCCGGCGGTTTCCCCGTCGAGGAAGTTGCCACCGTAGAACTGGACACCCGGTTGATCGGTCTGGAGCTCCATGGCGCGGCCGGTCTTGGGGTCCCTGAGCTTGGCCGCCAGGCGCATGCCTTCCCCGTCGACGACCCAGCAGTGATCGTAGCCCTTGCCGAGCTGGAGGGGAATGCTGGCAGCCTCGATGCGTTCACCGATGACGGTAGCGGTGTTGAAGTCGAAGGGAGAGTTCACCACTTCGGCAAGGTTGCCGTCGGGAATGAGATCCTTGTCGGTCGTCAGGAAGTACTTGGCCGGGATGGTGAGGATGTGATCGTTGATGGAAGTGGCCGGATCGCCGCTGAGGTTCCAGTAGGCGTGCTGCACGATGTTGACCGGGGTGGCCTTGTCGGTGGTGGCCTCGCAGATCCACTTGAGCTCGTTGCTGTCATTCAGGGTGTAGGTTACGGTAACCTGCAGGTTACCGGGATAGCCTTCCTCCCCGTCCTTGGAGGTGTAGGTGAGTTTGACTCCACCGTCGATGGCTTCGCCCTTCCAGAGCACCTTGTCGAAACCCTTTTTTCCTCCGTGGAGGTGATTGGGACCGTTGTTGATGGCAAGCTGGTCGTAGACCTGGCCCTCGATCTCGAATTTTCCCCCGGCGATTCGGTTGCCATAGCGACCCACGGTGGAGCCGAAGTAGGAGCTGTTGGTGAGCCAGCCGGCGAGGTCGTCGTAGCCGTGGGTGACATCCTTGACGTTGCCGTCCTTGTCGGGCACCTCCAGGCTGGTGAGGATGGCGCCGTATTCGGTGACCCTGGCGATCATCCCGTTCTTGTTGCTGAAGGTGAAGATCTTCACTTCAGTGCCATCGTCGAGTTTGCCGTAGACTTCCACTTGGGTTTCGTTGCTTTTGTTGGAACCGGAGTTCTTTCCATTCCCGTCGTTGTTGTCCCTGCCTCCACATGCGGAGAGGAGGAGGCTGACGAGGGTGAGAGATGCGATCGTATATTTCATTCTCATGACGAGTTTCGGAGAGCGGACAAAATGCATGGGCCGGGGTCAATGGGTTATTGGTTAAGCGATATTAGGGAACAGGGGCGTTAAGGTGTGATCTCCCTGCATTTCATGCAGCAGGGAGCGAAATTGTTCGCTCTGGGACGATCAGGCGCCGGATGGGAATCGGTTGGATGCATTGGTTTCAGGGCGATAGGCCGGCGAATCCTGCGGGGCTGCAGTGATGCGAAAGGGGAGCATTCCGGGGAGGAGGAGCTTGAATTGCGAGGCAGGGTGCGGTCCCTTGGCGGGGCCATGAAGTTCGTGCTCGCGCTCGACCAGGGGACTACAAGTTCGCGAACGATCCTCTTCGATGAAACCGGGAAGGCGGTACACGCGGCGCAGAGGGAATTCACCCAGTATTACCCGGAACCGGGATGGGTGGAGCACGATGCGGAGGAGATCTGGGCATCGCAGGAGACGACACTGGCGGAAGTTCTGGCCCGGTCCGACAGGCAGTTGATCGCCGGCCTGGGGATCTCCAACCAGCGGGAGACCACGGTGGTCTGGGATGCAGCAAGTGGAGAGGCGATCTGCAATGCGATCGTCTGGCAGGATCGCAGAACCGCGGAACGTTGCGCACGTCTGAAGGAGGAGGGCCGGGAGGCAGAGGTGACAGCGAGAACCGGACTGCGGCTCGATCCCTACTTCAGCGCGAGCAAGGTGGAATGGATTCTCGATCACGTGGAGGGAGCGCGGGAAAAGGCGGAGGCGGGACGGCTGCGCTTTGGAACGATTGATTCATGGCTTGTCTGGAAACTGACGGAGGGTGCCGTCCACGTGACGGATGTATCCAATGCCTCGCGGACGAATCTCTTCAACATCCACAGTCTCGACTGGGATGACACCCTGCTGGAGATCTTCAGGGTTCCCCGTTCGATGTTGCCCGGGGTGGTGGACTCCAGCGCCGTGGTGGGTGAATGGGGCGGCATTCCCATCGCGGGGATGGCGGGTGATCAACAGGCGGCCCTCTTCGGGCAGGCATGCTTCGATCCCGGCATGGCGAAAAACACCTACGGGACCGGCTGCTTCCTTCTGATGAACACCGGAGGCGAGGCGGTGAGTTCACGCAATGGTCTGCTCACCACGGTGGCTTGGCGGGTTGGTGGAGAGGTGAGTTATGCGTTGGAAGGCTCCGTCTTCATCGGGGGAGCTCTCTGCCAGTGGTTCCGGGACGAAATCCAGATGGTGTCGAGTGCACCGGAGCTGGACGAGCTGGCAGCCACTGTTCCTGACAGCGGGGGGTGTGTGGTGGTGCCTGCCTTCACCGGTCTGGGTGCGCCGCACTGGGATCCCTATGCGAGGGGAGCGGTGTTCGGGCTCACCCGCGGCACTTCCAGGGCACACCTCTGCCGGGCGTCCCTCGAGGCAGTGGCCCTGCAGTCGGTTGAGCTGCTGGAGTGCATGGAGAAGGACTCGGGAGTGGAACTGGTGGAACTGCGGGTCGATGGCGGGGCAGCACGCAGCGACCTGCTCATGCAGATCCAGAGCGATTTCCTGCAGCGCCAGGTGGTGCGACCGAGTAATATCGAAACCACCGCCTTCGGGGCGGCGGCTCTGGCCGGTCTGGCGACCGGAGTCTGGAAGGACCAGCGGGAGTTTGGTGAGCGATGGGGAGTGGATCGGTGTTTCGATCCGGTGGAAGGAGATTATGCCGGGATCAGGGCGCGCTGGGACCGGGCCGTGGAACGCGTCAAGGGCTGGGAGGACTAGACTGCGTCCTCACGATCACTCCTTCCGCTTCAACTGCGGGAAGAGGACGACATCCCGGATGGTGGGCGCACCGGTGAGCAACATGATGAGGCGGTCGATGCCGATGCCGATGCCGCCCGCGGGTGGCATGCCGTGCTCAAGGGTCTCCACGAAATCGTGGTCGATCTCCTGCGCCTCTCCACCGCTCTGTTCCTCGAAGCGGGCGCGCTGCACGTCGGGATCATTGAGTTCTGAGTAGCCCGGGGAGATCTCCTGGCCGTTGATGATGAGTTCGTAGACGTCAATGACCTCCGGATTGTCGGGATTGAGCTTGGCGAGGGGAATGAGCTTGGCGTCGACGTGGGTGACGTAGCAGGGATCGAAGGTGTGTTCTTCGACCAGCTTTTCGAAGACCTGTTGAGTGACTTCGTAGTCCTCGAGACCGGCTCCGATTTCGAGGTTGAAGTCGTTCTCGGCGCGCGCCCGGCGTTGTTCGGGACTGATGTCGAACCAGTCTTCGCCGGCAACCTCGATGATGAGCTCGCGGTAGGGACGTCGCTTCCAGGGGCGTGAGAGATCGATGGTCCGCAGGATCTCGCCTTCCTCGTTCTTGTGTTCAATCTGGAGGGTTCCGAAGAACTTCTCCGCCAGGGAGCAGACGAGTTCTTCCACCAACTCGGCCATCTTCTCGAAGTCAGCGCAGGCCCAGTAGGCCTCCAGCATGGTGAACTCGGGATTGTGCCGGCGCGAGATGCCTTCGTTGCGGAAATTGCGGTTCAACTCAAAGACCTTGGTGAATCCGCCCACCAGCAGGCGCTTGAGGTAGAGCTCCGGTGCAATGCGCAGAGTGAGGGGCATGTTGAGCGCATTGTGGTGAGTTTCGAAAGGACGGGCCGCGGCGCCGCCCGCCACGTCCTGCAGCATGGGTGTCTCTACTTCAAGGAAGCCCCGCTCATGGAAAAAGTCCCGGATCTCGGCCAGGATCCGGGAACGTAACACGAAGAGATCCGCGCTGGGCTGGTTGGCCATGAGATCGAGATGCCGCTTGCGGTACTTGATCTCGCGATCGGCCACGCCGTGCCATTTGTCGGGCATGGGGCGCAGGGCTTTGGCAAGCACCCGCAGGGAATCCACCTTCACGGTGGGCTCGCCCTTGCCGGTAGTGAAGGTAGTTCCTTCGATCCCGATCCAGTCACCGCGGTCGAGCAGGTGCCAGACTTCCCAGTCGTGCTCGGAAACGCCCTTCTTGTTCAGGTAGCCCTGGATCCGGCCCTCGACATCCCCGATGACGAAAAAGACCGATTTTCCCATGTCCCGGATGGCGAGGAGGCGTCCCGCCAGCCTGACCGGGCGGTCGTCCGAAAAGTCATTCTGAAGCTCAGCAGCGGTGGTGTCGGTTTCAAAGCGGCCCCCGAAGGGATCGATTCCCAACTCGCGCAACTTGGCCAGCTTCTCGCGGCGAATGGCGATGAGCTCTGCCTCGGTGGAACCTGGCTCCGTACTATTGGTCGGGGGGGAATCGTCAGCGGTCATGAACTTAATGATGATCTGATTCCGTTGAAGGAAGACTCAAGCCGGATCGGATAAAAGCTTTCATCCTTCCCGTGGCTACTGTTCCATTTGAAAGCATGTATTTACTCTGTGCGAAAAGCGCCGACTGGTCTGCTAATTGCCCTGTTATGGATGGGGGAGGAGGGGATAAATGGGATAACCCTTTTTTTGGGGGGGAATAACAGTCCTGCGGCTGCTCTTGAGCACCGTGGGGCTGTTGCGTTGGGAGGCAGGGTAGTGCGAATGAGTCATCGTTCCGGTGACCAGCTTGCGGGCGGGGTTTTCGGATTCGAGGCGCGCTTTGGCGAGGGCGAAAAGGTCTCTTGGGGCAAAAAGTGGGGATTTGACCTGAATCCAGCAGTCCTCACCTGATCGGGTTGAAGGATCGGACCCCTTCCAACGTAGAGTATTTCCTGAATGACTGTCGTAAAACCTCTTCTTGTTGCTGGATTGTTGTTGTGTGGCCAATTGGCTCAGGCTCAGCGGGATTTCTTTGAACTGGCGCCGATCAATTACTCGGATACGGAGTCACAGGATGAACTGGCATTGCTTGCCGCTGATTGGGCGGCCGGGCGTAAACCTCAACCGAAGGGTGAGCCGCTCGAGGTGTTGAAGCAGTTGCTCAAACAGCTCAATATCCCGGTCGAATCCCAGGTGATGGTTTACTCGCGCACGAGTCAGCAGAACAACAGGATTCGTTATCACAATCCCCGGGTGATCTACTATTCGGACGACACCTACCTGGGCTACGTGCCGGGAGGCAGCTTTGAAGCATCTTCCACGGACCCCAGACTGGGTCCGGTGTTCTACCTTCTGGACAAGGAGAAGATCGGGAAGGCGGGATTCGTGGGGCGCGACAATGCCTGTCTGCAGTGTCACGGCACATCGCGCACGGACCTGGTGCCCGGTTTCATGGTGCGCTCGGTCTTTCCTGACAAGAACGGCCATCCCATCCTGGCGGAGGGGACCTACCTGACCACCCACTCCAGTCCGCTCAAGGAGCGTTGGGGGGGATGGTTTGTCACTGGAAGCCATGGTGGATTCCGTCACATGGGCAACACGATAGCGACGCAACTCGATGAAGGGGGGGTGGAGTTCGACTACGAAGCGGGCGCCAACTGGGAGACGATGGAAGGCAGGATCGATACCTCGAAATATCTCCGTCCGAAGAGCGATATCGTGTCTTTGATGGTGCTGGAACATCAGTGCACCACGCAGAACATCCTGACCAAGGCGTCGATGGAATACCGGCGACTGGTCTATCTTCAGAAAGCGATCGATCCGGAAGTGGATGTGACCAAGCCGGAGGGGATGGCTGCGCGTTCGGCCCGGGATTCGGCCCGGGATATCGTGAAGGCGTTTCTGTTCTGTGATGAGTTCGACCTGAAGGACGGACTGGAAGGTGATCCTGCCTTTGTGGAGGCGTTTGAAGCAGCCGGGGTGAAGAACAGTGAGGGGCAGTCGTTACGGCAACTGCGTTGCTATGGTCGGCTCTTCAAGAATCGGTGTTCCTACCTCATTTACTCAAAGTATTTTGAGTTTCTGCCGCCGGTGGTCCGGACGCAGACGCTTGAAGAGTTGTGGAGAGCCCTGCAGAGCACGGATGAAGAGTTTTCCCACATTGGAAGCAGCGAGCGCAAGCGGATCATCTCGATCGTGAGCGAGACGGTGAAGAACCTGCCGGAGTGCTGGAAAAACACTCAGTAGGAGGGCACCGGTTGGGGGTGGGGACCTGATCGCAAAGGGGGCGCCCGGGAGAGCAGGGCGGATGGACAGAAGTTGACCGATTGCTGCAGTCCGGACGAGCGGACGGTGAAGCGTTCCTTCAGGCCAGGATGTCCTTCACGACCTGGCCGTAGATATCGGTGAGTCGGAAATGGCGGCCCTGGAACTTGAAGGTCAGTTGCTCGTGGTCGATGCCCAGGAGGTGGAGGACAGTGGCTTGGAAGTCATGGACGTGGACATGATCCTTGGCCACGTTGAAGCCGATGTCGTCCGATTCTCCGTAAGTCTGGCCGCCCTTGATGCCGCCGCCCGCCATCCAGATAGTGAAGGCATACGGATGGTGGTCCCTGCCCCACCCCTTGCGGTCGTTCATGTTGCCCTGCAGGAAGGGCGTGCGTCCGAATTCACCACCCCAGATGACGAGGGTCTCGTCGAGCATGCCGCGCTGTTCGAGGTCCCGGACCAATCCGGCGCTCGGCTGGTCGGTGTCCTTGCACTGGGTGTAAAGCTCGGTCGTGAGGGAGCGATGCTGGTCCCAGCCTGCGTGCATGAGCTGAATGAACTGGGTGCCGCGCTCGGCAAGACGGCGGGCCAGGAGGCAGTTGCGGGCAAAGGTTCCGGACTCGTGGACACCCGGCCCGTAGAGGTCAAGGATCTCCTTGGGTTCATCCGAGATGTCGGCGAGTTCGGGGACACTTGTCTGCATCCGGTAGGCCATCTCATACTGGGCGATGCGGGTGGCGATTTCGGGGTCGCCGGATTCCTCAAACTTGAGTTGGTTGAGACGTCCGAGGTCATCCAGCATCTCGCGGCGCAGTGGTGGGCTCATCCCGTTGGGATTGGAGAGGTAGAGGACCGGATCGCTGGCAGGACGGAACTTGACACCCTGGTGGCGGGTGGGGATGAAACCGGAGCCCCAGTAAAAGTCGTAGAAGATCTGTCCGCAGGTGGTGCCCTTGCTGACGGAGGTCATGACCACGAAGGAGGGCAGGTTGTCGTTCATCGTGCCCAGCCCGTAGCTGAGCCAGGCCCCCATGGTGGGCCGTCCGGGAAGCTGCGCACCGCTCATGAAGAGGGAGACGGCCGGGGCATGATTGACCGCCTCGGTATGCACGCTCTTCACAAAGCAGACCTTGTCCGCGATCTTGCCTGTATGGGGCATGAAATCGCTCACCCAGGCTCCACTTTGTCCGTATTGATGGAAGGGTTCGACCGGGGCCAGAAGAAGCTTGCCATTGGCATTGCCGGTCATGGTGCTGAAACGCTTGCCTCCTACGTAGCTCTCGGGCACGGGAGTGTTGTGCAGTTTCTGGAGTTGCGGCTTGTAGTCGAAGAGGTCGCAGTGGGTCGGTGCGCCGTTCTGGAAGAGGTAGATCACCCGCTTGGCCTTGGGCGCGATCTGCCGGATGAAGGAAGGTAGTTTCTGTTTCCCCGTCCCGTCCGCGAATCCGTCGCGCCCCAGCAGGGTTGCCAGGGCCGCCGTCCCGATGCCGGTTGCACTCTTGCCGAAGAAGTGGCGGCGGTTGATGTTGAGGTGGTGTTCCTTGAGGGGCGACATGGGGAGTATTCAGGATTCGGTTCTCGGCTCTCCGGGGGCGGATTCGGTCTATTCCTTGGTCAGGGTTTCGTCCAGATTCAGAATCCCCAGGCACACCGTGGCCAGGGCGGCGTGTGTCGGTTCAGGAAGTTCGCAGTTTCGTGGGGATTCACCGTTCTTGAGGAAATCAGTCGCTGCACCGGGATTGGCGGTGAAGCGGTCCTGAGCGCGATTGTAGATGTTCTCCAGGATCTCCTGTTCACGGGAGGAGGGTGGCCGGGCCACCACCAGTTCGAAGGCGTGCCGGATCTGGGCGCGACTCTTCTCACCGGTTTCCCGGGCGGCCCGGGCGGCAAGGGCCCGGGCGGCCTCCACATAGGTCGTGTCATTGAGAGTGTTAAGGGCATGGAGGGGAGTGTTGGTTCGCCCTGATTTTACCGAACAGGTTTCCCGTCCCGGGTTGTCAAAGAACATCGGGGGGGCGGCGATACGACGCCAGAAGGAGTAGAGGCTGCGGCGGTAGAGATCTTCTCCCTTGCCGCGGTTGTAGCGTTTTTTCCCGAAGGTGGCTTCCGCCCAGATTCCGGCGGGTTGGTAGGAATTCACCGGAGGGCCACCCTGCCTGCCGACCAGTAAGCCACTCGCTGCCAGGGCCTGGTCGCGGATCATCCACGCTGGCATGCGGAAGCGCGCTCCGCGGCCGAGGAGACGGTTGGAGGGATCTGCTTCGAGGCCGGTCGGAGTGACGCGGGACGACTGCCGGTAGGTGTGGCTCGTCACGATGGTGCGGAGGAGGTGCTTCACATCCCAGTCCGACTCAATGAACTCCACCGCGAGCCAGTCCAGCAGCCGTGGATGGATGGGAACCTCACTCTGGACCCCGAAGTTTTCGGGCGATTTGATGAGGCCGATCCCGAAGATCTCCTGCCAGAAGCGATTGACCGTTACGCGGGCGGGCAGAGGGTTCTCGGGGGCAACGAGCCAGTTTGCGAGACCGAGGCGGTTGCGCGGCTGTCCCTCGGGGAAGGGAGGCAGACTGGCGGGGGTTCCGGTGTTAACCTCCTTCCCGCGCTTGTTGTAGAGACCGATATCAAGGACGTAGGTCTTGCGTGGTTTGTCCTGGTCCTGCATCACCATCACGCGGGGCAGGCCCTTGCGATTGCCATTGAGTTCGTTGGTCTTTGCCTCGATCAGTTTTACCAGTTCGGTGTGGCGCGGGACACTTTCACGATGAATCCGGGCCAGGAGTTCGGACTGTCCCTCGCTACGCTTGTCCGGGGCGAGGACCAGGGCCTCCTGCAGGCGGCGTTCGCCGGAGGAGAGCTGAGCGCCCGGATTCTCACTCACCGAGATGCGGAAGAAGCCCAGATTGTGGTTGGGGTGTGGTGAGTCGTGGCGGAGGGTGACAATCACGGAAGCGTGCTCGGGCACGGGCACGGGCTTCTCGGCGTGAAAAACGGCCTCATGGTCGCGGTCGATGGTATTGTTCTCGTAGACGGCCCATCCAGTCTGCGCATTTCCGTCATAGGCCGACTGGATCTTGTGATTGTCCTGCTCGAAAGTAGCCACCGCAGACTTGAACTTGAGGGTCGTAGCCTTGCCGCCCAGCGGTTGCACCCGGACCTCGAAGCCGGTGAGGACGAAGTTGCCGCTGTCCGATCGTGTGAGCCGTCCCTCCGTCATGCTCTTGTGCCGTCGGGCCTCCAACCGGATGCTCCCAATGGATTTCTTGCTGGTCTCGGTCGAGAGGCGGTAGGCGTCGTTCTTGGGATTCTCCCCGCCTGCCAGCACGCTGCCGTCCTTCAGGATCTCGAGCGTTTGTTTGTCCGCCTTGGCGGAGTTGATCTCCAGCACCTGCCACTCACTGTTGGACACGTCACGTCTCTGGCTCTTCTCCCATGCCGGTTGCCTGGCGAGGAGGTCCTCTTCGAGAGTCTTCAGGTCTTCCCGCAGCATCGCGATCTCCTTTTCGAGAGCCGCTTCGCGTGCCTTGCGCTCTCCAGTGGAGACCGCGAGGACCGGGGGAGTGGCGGGATCACCCCCTCCTCCGGTGACCGGTGTCTGGTTGAAGAAAGCCGAGAGTCCGTAATACTCCTCCTGCGTGATGGAGTCGTACTTGTGGTCGTGGCAGCGGCTGCAATTGAGAGTGAGCGCGAGCCAGACCGTGCCGGTGGTCTCGGTCATGTCCAGCACGTAGTCGACACGGTTTTCCTCCGCGATGCGCCCACCCTCGCCATTGATGGGATGGTTGCGCAGGAAGGCAGTGGCCAGGCGTTGCTCAATGGAGGCATCGGGAAGGAGATCGCCGGCCAGTTGCCAGATGGTCAGATCATCCCAGGGAATGTTGCGATTGAAGGCATCGACCACCCAGTCGCGCCATGGCCACATGGTGCGTTCGCGATCACCCTGGTAGCCATTGGAATCAGCATAGCGGGAAGCGTCGAGCCAGGGCCAGGCCATGCGCTCGCCGTAGGCGGGGGAGGCAAGAAAGCGGTCGACCAGCTTCTCGTAGGCATCTTCCGATGTATCGTTGAGGAACCCCTCCACTTCTTCAGGGGAGGGAGGGAGGCCGCGGAGGTCGAGGGAGAGGCGGCGGGCCAGGGTGTGGCGCACTGCTTCGGGTGATTGCACGAGTCCTTCCTTGCTGAGGCGCGCCCCCACAAAGGCGTCGATCGGATTGCGAATGGTGGCGCCGGCGGGGGTGGGCACGGGCGGTCGCACGGGTGGGATGAGAGCCCAGTGATCCTTGTATTCGGCGCCTTCTTCAATCCAGCGGCGGATAAGCCCCTTCTCGGTATCATTGAGTTTGAGGTGGGAGTCCGGCGGCGGCATGACCTCGTCCGGATCAGAGTGCGTGAGATGCTTCCAGACCAGGGATTCATCCGGTTTGCCGGGAACGATGGCATGGCCGTTTTCGCGTTCGGCGTAGGCGCCCTCCGCCTGGTCGAGACGCAGGTCGGCCTTGCGTGCATTCTCATCGAAGCCGTGGCAGATGAAGCAGCGATCCGAGAGGAGAGGGCGGACATCCAGATTGAAATCGAGGGGTGCCGCGGAGACCGGGACAGCAACCGGCAGGGTGAGCAGCAGGAAGGGCAATGGAATACGGGACGACATCCGAGGGGTGGGTTTCTAGCCTATTTGCCCGGGAGCCTCAATAGCACGGGTGGACCACTATTCTCTGAGGATGAACGTCTCAGGCCAGATTATTGTTGCTCCCGGGGCCTGGCGCGTTAGGGGGGGGTGGATATGTCTGCGATTCGCCTTTTTTGCCTTTATCTTCTCATCTTTCTGGCGCTGCCAGAAGCGGTCCAGGGCCAATGGCAGCGTCACCCCATCGATAATTCCTCCAGGGGCGCTGATGGGGTGCGGGCCGCGGATGTCAATGGGGACGGGCATCTCGACTTTACCACCGGCTGGGAAGAGGGAGGGGTCATCCGGGTGACCGTCAACCCCGGTCCGGGCAGGGTGAAGGAGAAGTGGCCAGCCGTGACGGTGGGAAAGGTGGCTGCGCCGGAAGATGCCGTCTTCGTGGATCTCGATGGCGATGGCGCGCAGGACGTGGTGAGCAGCTGTGAAGGAGGCAACCGAACCGTCTTCATTCACTGGGCTCCGAAAGAGAAGCAGAAGTATCTCGAAGCAGCGGCCTGGAGCACAGAGGCCTTTCCGGTCACCCGGAAGAAGCAGAGCTGGATGTATGCCGTTCCCATGGATGTTGACGGCATGAATGGAATTGATCTCGTGGTGGGATCAAAGGGAAAGAACGGTTCGGTCGGTTGGCTGCGATCCCCGCGGAATCCGCGTGCGCTGGCGGATTGGACGTTTCATCGGCTGTATGACGCAGGATGGATCATGACTATCGACAGGCACGATATGGATGGCGATGGTGACGCCGATCTGGTGCTGTCGGATCGGAAGAGCAAGGCGGCCGGGGTGAAGTGGCTGGAACATCCGGGGGCTGTGATTGCGGGACAGGGTGGACGCTGGAAGGAACACCTGATCGGGTCACAGGGCAAGGAGGTCATGTTCCTGAAGCTGGCGGACCTGGACGGGGACGGTCTCAAGGATGTGATCTGCACCAACCGGAATGGCCATATGGATTGGTTCCGGAGACTCAAGGGTGAAGGGGTGAGGTGGGAGGCTCATGCCTTCAAGCTGCCCTTTGGATTGCCGCTGGGGAAATCGGTGGCGGTGGGAGACATCAACCGCGATGGCAAGGTGGATGTGGTGAGCACCAACCGGGGGTCTGAACCGGCCAGGTGCGTGGCCTGGCAGAAGTGGTCGACGTCACCTGCTGACCGGAATTGGATTGCTCACGATATCGGAGGGACGGAGGGAGCGAAATTCGACCTGATCGAACTGATTGATCTCGATGCGGATGGTGATCTCGACGTGATCACCTGCGAGGAGGTCGCCAACCTTGGTCTCTTCTGGTATGAGAATCCGCTTTATCCGCCGGCAAAGAACGATGGCAACCGTTCGCAATGAACCATCTCAAGACCCAGGGCCAGGGGATTTGGAGCATCGAATCATCCTCCCAGGTTCCTGAGATCGGTGCCGACATGGAGAGGTGGGAGTTCCCTACAATTCTTCTTCCCAGCCAGCTTCGAGGGGGCCGGCTTCACTTTCCTCCGGAACGGGCGGAAGGAGGTCCTCGCGTTCAAGCAGGAGGGGAAGGGAGAGATCGGAGAGCAGGTTGGCGGGAGTCTTCAGGAGGGTGCCGAGGAGCGGCACGATGCGGTCCAGTTCGGCGATGGCGCAGTGAACCATGGAGGAGACGATGTCGGCGTCGAATTGCTCGCGATCAAAGAGATTCGTAATGCGGAAGACGAGGTGCTGGCGGTCGAAATCGAACTCGAAGCTGCCCAGGGTGAGCTGCTTGTTGGCGCGCATGAGGAGTTCGGCGGCCGAGGCAAGATGCGTGGACTCCGGGCTGAGGGGGCACTCGGCCACGATGGAGAGGGCATTGAGCTGGGGAAAGGCCTGGGCGTGCAGATGAATATGAGTGTGATGTGCCTCGAAGTGAGCCTCCAGGACTTCGCGTCCCTCCACCGGTTCGCAGTGCCAGCCCTGTTGCCCGAAGGCCGTTGCAACGGATTGCAGTTGGAGGGAAGCAGGGGGATTCATGAAGGAAGGGGGATGGGGGTTGCCGAGCCCCACAAGTTCCATCCGGGGCGTGACTGCAAGCCTCAATTCGTGCTCTGTGGGCCATCAGCCTCCAGCGGAGGGTCCTCATCGATCCACTCGTGATCCATGCGGCCAGCGATGGCACGGACCAGCAATTCCCTGCGAACCGGAAGAAGAGGAGCGAGGGAGGCCACCACCCCGGAGGTTTGTTCCTCGTTGAAATGAATGACGAGTTGATTGTGCTCGTTTATTTCAGCGTCCGAGATCTGGGACCAGTAGAGGACCTGGAGGTTTTCGTGAGGTTTGAAGAAGGGGAAGATCTCAATACCGAGGGGAGTCAGGATGAGGTAGGCATGCCGGATACAGCGTAAGGATAGACGGAAGAAGATGAAGGCGGTGGGAAGGGGCGCGAGAACCCACCACCAGGAGACGATGGGATCCCCAAGGAGGAGATTGAGAATGACGATAGCGATCGAGGCTCCTCCGCAGATGGCTGCGAGCATCGCGAAGAGGGATGCCTGGGCGCCGCGCGTGAAGCGCAGCTCCTTGTGTGGGTCGCTGATATCCTTGGGACCGGGAAGCATTTTCTTCAGGTGGAGTTCGGGATGGGGAGGTTCAGGAGTTAGACCGCCGAGGAGCAGAATTGTTCGTATCGATTTCTGATTTTCTGCATCTGCTTTCCCTGTATTTTGAGGTCCGGGGCTTTCCCGTTGTCGCTTGCGGAGACCGGCAATGGGAGTCAGCCTTGCCAGGCGACCTCCGCCTCTACGGTAATACTCACGGTGATTCAATTCGTGACTTCCCTTGACGGTATTCACTCTCCCCTGCAACCCTCGTGAGATGAATTTGCCTTGGAAGACCGGTGCCGGCCTGCTCGCTGCGGTGTTCGTGCCGTTTGCCCTGCAGGCGGCGGATCTCTGGCAGGCCGGGGCGGGGCGGGTCAGGATCACGCCTGTCCAGGAGATGTGGATGGCAGGCTATGGTTCACGTGCAAGGCCGGCCGAGGGGAAGGTCACCGACCTGTGGGCCAAGGCGCTTGTCCTCGATGATGGCAAGGGGAACCGCGGGGTGGTCATTACTCTGGACCTGGTGGGAATCGACCGCGAAATCGCCGGTAAAGTGTGCACCCGGCTCAAGAAGGAATTCGGATTGGATCGGCATCAGATTTCCCTCTGCACCAGTCATACGCATTCCGGTCCGGTGGTCGGGCGGAACCTGGCTCCCATGCACTACGCGATCCTCGATCCGGAACAGCAGGAACTGATCGACGATTATGCGGAGCGCCTGCCAAAGCGTGTAGGCATGGCAGTGAAGGGAGCCATTGATGCTCTCGCGCCCGCGAAGGTGCAGTGGGGGAGTGGGAAAGCAGTCTTTGCCGTAAACCGGCGGGAGAACAAACCCTACGGGGCGGTACCCGATCTGCGGGCCAGGGGAGCCTTGAAAGGCCCCGTTGATCACGATGTGCCGGTTCTCAGTGTGCGGGGTGAGGGGGGAGAACTCCGGGCGGTCCTTTTTGGATATGCCTGCCACGCCACCACCCTGGCCTTCCAACAATGGAACGGTGACTATCCAGGCTATGCCCAGATCGCACTGGAGAAAGCGTATCCCGGCTCCACGGCCCTCTTCTGGGCCGGTTGTGGAGCCGACCAGAATCCACTCCCCCGCCGCAGTGTTGAACTCGCAGAGCACTATGGCAGAGACCTCGCCCGGGCGGTGCAGGAGGTAATCTCTGCTCCCATGCCCGTGCTCAATCCCTCTCTTTCCCTTCGCTTTCGAGAAATCGAGCTCAAGCTTCAGCAGCTTCCCGATGCCGACGAATTGAAGGTGGACGCACAATCTGCCGACCGTTACGTCGCGGCGCGTGCCCGCATTCTTCAGCAGCGACTCGAATCCCAGGGCACGCTCAAGGGAGCGTATCCTTACCCGGTCCTGTTCTGGAAATTGGGTGGAGCGATCGACTTCATCTCGCTGGGCGGCGAAGTGGTGGTTGATTATGCGCTGCGTCTGAAGCGCGAGCTGCACGGCAGGCAAACCTGGGTGGCGGGCAATGCCAACGACGTCATGGCCTACATCCCCTCCCTTCGAGTTCACAGGGAAGGAGGCTACGAGGGCGGTGGGTCGAATATCTACTACGGATTGCCGGGCTTGTGGGACGAAGGAGCGGAGGAGGCCATTCTCCGGACTGTTCACGACCTTTCCGGGAAGGAGAACTGATCAGGGAACGATCATGAGCGTCCCAGGGAGCGCCATCGTTCTGATTTGAAGAGCTGCCCGAAAGAGGCACCGGGCTGTTTTCTGCCCCTCCCCGGCAAATCGTGTCCGTAACTGTTCGCGGCCATCTGGATCCGCTCGTCGAAGTTCGTGTTATCCGGGCGCATCCGGGGCCACACGGTAGAGCCGGCCTTCCAGAGAGCCGTTGAGCAACGGTAGCGAGGCCTTGAGGTCTCCTCCGAAATGCGGTGCGGCCTCATGGTTGGCGGTGTAGATTCCGGCGCAGCGTCCGGGGAGGTGCTGGCGGAGGAAGGTGCCGAGCGCCTGGTAGAGCGGGGTGATTTCAAACTCCGCCCCACTCCGCAGCCCGTAGGGTGGGTTGCAGACCGCGGCGCCGAATTCGTCGCCGGGATCGAAGTTCCGGAAGTCACCGTGCTCAAGTTGAATGGGAGCTTCCGGAAAATGCCGGGAGCGGATCTTTTGCAGGGTGCGAAAGGTAGCCCCATCGATTTCGATTCCGAGCAGCCGCATTCCCTCCGGTTGAACCTGTCGTGCCTCCAGCTTGCGTCGCTCAGCGGCATGGACTTGTGGGTCATAGTCGTGGAGGGCTTCAAAGCCGAAGCGCCGGTGGAGATTCGGAGCGATGCCGGCCGCCATCATCCAGGCCTCGAAGAGGAGGGTGCCGGACCCGCACATCGGATCGAGCAGCGGGGTCCGGCGGTCCCAGCCGGAGAGCGCGAGGAGCCCAGCGGCAAGATCTTCCTTCATGGGGGCCTCGCCATGTTCGATCCGATATCCCCGCTTGAATAACGGGGTTCCGGACATGTCGAGAGCGAGGGTGGCACGGTGTTTTTCAAGGTAGACCACCACGTGGACATCCGGGTTGCGCTTTTCGATAGAGGGTCGCACGCCGTCGCAGAGTTTGCGGAAGGTGTCGGTGATTCCGTCCTTCACGCGGTGAATGGCATAGCGGGTGTGCGTGATCTTGGGGGAGTGACCCTTGATGTCGATGCGGATCCGTGCGTCCACCGGAAAGAGCTTGTGCCAGTTGGTCTTACGGGACTGGTAGTAGAGCAGGTCGTAGTTCCGGGCGTTGAAACTGCGGATGGGACGAAGGACGTTGAGGGCCGAGCGTAGCCCCATGTTGGCCCGGTAGAATCCGGCCAGGTTGGTCACGATTTCGATTGCCCGCTTGCGCTTGTCCACCACCTCGATCTCCAGTTCCCGGAGTTCCCTTGCCACCACCTCTTCCAGTCCCCCACGACAGAGGACAAAGCCCGTCAGGCGGTCAGGATCGGGAGCAGGGGTGGGGGCGGGCATTTTCCTGTCTGATGGTCTCTGGGCGATGCGGTTTCGGTCCGCGCTTGTAGCCGTTGCCCGGCGAGTTGCAATCCTGCTTCCGCCACCAGTTCACGGGGACATCATCAGGAAATGATCGCTGCTCGACGGAGGAGGCACAGTTCGTCAGATTGTCTCCATGTTCCGGAGGATTGGGCCTTTTCTCTGTGCCCTGACGTTGCTCCCCTGTCCCGGACTCCGAGGAGTCGAAGAGGGACCGCGGCTTCCCATTCCGGATAAGCTGGTGGTGCTCACCTTTGATGACGGGAACAAGTCGGATTTGATTACCGTGGCGCCCCTTCTCAGGAAGCATGGATTCGGGGCGACCTTCTTCATTACCTCCGGATGGCTGGGAGGTGAGCAGCGACTGACCTGGACGGGAGTGCGCCAACTGCAGGAGCAGGGTTTCGAGATCGGTTGCCATACCGTAAGCCATCCCAATCTGCTGCCTCTCACCGCCGGGGAAATTCGCCGGCAGATCAAGGGGTTTGATCACGCCTGTGCTGAAAACCAGATCACAAAACCGGTTTCCTTCTCCTACCCGGGCGGGCACTTTGACCGGCGCGTTCTCGCCATTCTGCAGGATCTCGGCTACGGGATTGCGCGCAGGGGGAGGGACCCCGAACGTCCCCTCGAGGACAATGGAGGAAACGGTCGGGCCTATGTCCCGGGGGACGACCACCCCTTCCTCATTCCGAGCACCATGACCCGTGGGATCGCGGCGCAGGAAGACTACCGCATCGTGCAGGCACTGGCGGAGGCCCGTTCCGGGCGAATCACGGTGCTCACTTATCACGGTGTCCCCGATGTCAATCGCCATTGCTCCACCCCGGTCGAGCGCTTCCGCAGGGACATGGACTACCTCAGGAAATCGGGAGCCACCGTGATCGCCCTTCGAGATCTTTCCCGCTACGTCGATCTCGGCAGGCGGCCCGGGGATCCCTTCGCTCCGATTGTCCGGCGATTGGGCCTGCGGGCCGCAAAGCCCGGGTGTGACAACTCGGGAGCGGTTCCGCACTTCAGCTGGCAGGCCACCTCCAATGGGTGGGCACAGAAACAGGTGGCTTATCGCCTTCTGGTGGCCAGCAGCAAGACCCTCCTTGACCGTGGCGAGGGCGACCTGTGGGACAGTGGGAAGGTTACGAGCACGGAACGGAAAGTGACCTATGATGGCCCGGCGCTCGTCCCAGGCCGGACCTGCTGGTGGAAAGTGCAACTCTGGAACCGGCGTGATTCGGCTGAGATTGCCAGGATCACGCCCTACCAGTCGGAGGAAATGATCACCGAGTTGCACAAGTCGCGGTCTGGTCCGTTCAGCGAGGCTTCCTCCTTCACGGTCCGGCCCCGGCGCTGAATCGGTGGCAGATGCCTCTGGCGCGACATTTTCGGGTCCTTCTGTCCGGCCGGGAAGATCCCCCCACCTGATTCGCGAGAGGAGCAGGCCCTGGTATCTGCCAACCGACAACGCTCTCCCGATATTTGGCTCTTCGAAATCCGGTTCAATATGAGAGAAACTCCCGGTAAGGATGATCGGTAGATTGCTGAAACCCATTCTGCTGGCAGCTGGAGTTCCGCTGGTCCTGGCCGAACCGGAGGCGGTGATCTTCGATCGCCTGACCTACCATGGCCCGCCCAAGGCGCTTCCGGCGGGAGCTTCAACCGAGGACTGGCCACGCTTCCTGGGACCGCGTCACGATCTGCATTCGAAAGAAACCGGATTGCTTCGACCGTTTCCGGGAGAGGGACTCAAGGCGGTGTGGGAAGTGAAGCGCGGTACGGGCCACGCCCCTCCGGTGGTGGCCGGTGAATACCTCGTGATGGTCCATGCCCTGGACGGCAGGGAAGTGATTGAGTGTCTCCACCCCGAGACTGGAAAGCGCTACTGGAAGTTCGATTATCCGGTCAGGCTGGGTTCAAGCTTCGGCATGGAAGATGCACCCCGTTCCGGACCGGTGATCGATGGTGATCTCGTGTTCGTGGTGGGCGTGCGGGGTGACCTGCACTGCCTCGATCTCAAGAGCGGGGACCTCGTCTGGAAAAAGAACCTGGAGGAGGATTACGGTCCCGCTCCCCTCTTTTTCGGGCGGGGAGGTTGTCCGCTGGTCCACGGTGACCAGCTCATCGTCAATGTGGGCGGCAGAATCTGTGTGGGTGGATTCAACAAACGGACCGGCAGGCTTCTCTGGAGCACCAGGCATGCCTGGCATGCCAGCTATGCCTCCCCGGTTCCGGCTGTTCTGCACGGCAAGGAGCGGGTGCTGGTCTTCACCGGGGGCATGGTCGATCCTCCCACCGGTGGATTGCTCAGTATTGACCCCAAGAACGGCAAGGTGGACGATGCCTTTCCATGGCGGGCACGCATGTTCACTTCCGTGAATGCGGCCTCCCCCGTCCCGGTGGGCAATGCCGTTTTTGTGACGGAGAGCTACACCAGGGGGGGAGCCCTCGTTGACTTCACGGCGGACGGGAAGGCCCGCCTGCGATGGAAGGCCGAGCGTTTTGGCAGCCAGTTCACGACCCCGGTGGCCCACGAGGGCTACCTCTACGGAGTGGACGGAACGGCGGGCACGGAAATCGTCTGTTATGAAATCAGGAATGGTCGCGAAAGGTGGCGGGACGGCATTGACATTCGGGGTGCCCGGCTCGGACGGGCCGGGTTGCTCCACGTGGACGGTCGCTTCCTGTGCCTGGGAGCGCAGGGAACCCTCCTCTGGCTCGACCTTTCCCCGAAGGGAGCAAGGATTCTGTCCCAGACTCAGCTTTTCCGCGCTCCTGAGACCTGGGGAGTGCCCATCGTGAGCCGCGGACTGCTCTACGTGAACAGGAACTCCTTCGGTCCGCGGCTGGTCTGTTACGACCTCCGGGGGAAATAGAGGGCATTCTTATCCCCTCCTGGTGCTTCAGCGTGGGCGGGATTGAAGACCGGAGATTCCCGTGTAAGGTCAATCATGCACTTATGGTTCATCCGGCACCTGTCGGGCACAGTTCTTCTGGCTGCGGTGTTTCTTGCGCTTGCCCCGGTGGAGGGGCATGCGCAGGCGGCCAGGATTGCGAAAGTCGAATTCGACGAAGCAAGTTTGCAGGATCTTGTCGATTTCCTGCGGGAAGGAGCCACCGGGAAAGCCCGGAACATCCTGGTCGATCCCAAGGTGAACAGGGATATCAGGGTGACTCTCACTCTCCATGATGTGACCAGGGGAGTGGCTTTTGCCTATGCTGCCGAGCTTGGCGGGTTCGACTATCGCGAGGAACAGTATGCAATCCGGATCATTCCCCGGGGCGCAAAGGTAGCGCTGAAGGCCTTTCTCAGGCGTGGCAGGCCCATGATACTGCGCCGGGCCTCGGAGATTGTCATACCCAAGGTCGACTTCGATGAGACGGAACTGCGTCAGGCCATTGACGACATTGCCGCTGCGAGCCGGCAAGTGGATCCCAGGAAGAAGGGGCTTAACATTCTCCTGGGCCCGGGAGTGGATCCCTCCACGCGGGTGACCCTCCAACTTCAGAACGTTCCGGTCGCCAATGTCCTGAAGTACGTGGCCGAATTTGCCAGGCTCGACAGCCGAACAGATGGTAACGCCATCGTTTTGCTCAAGCGCAGAAAGGTGGCGAAGTAGCATGTCCTGAACAGTATCGTCGGGATCACGGATCGGGCGCTCGGTCAGGGCCCGTGGGCCGTCACCGCAGTCACGCTGAATCACAACGTGTTTGGATGCGACACCACAGGAAAATCGCCCGGCTCTCAACGAACCGGGCGAGCAAATGATACGGGGGAACGTCGTTGGGGGCGCTAGGCGGAACCGAAGGCTTCCTTGATGACCTTGCCGCGGTTGCCCACGAAGAAGGGGCGGCCTCCCATGGCGTGGATCCGTTTCTCGATCGGGAGACCGAGGGCGTAAGCCATGGTGGTGTGGAGATCCTTCGGGTCGTAGGCCTGGGTTTCGATATTGCTGGCGGCATCGTCGGTCTTGCCGATGACCTGTCCGCCTTTCACTCCGCCGCCAGCCATCATGATGGAGAAGACCTTGGGGAAATGGTCGCGTCCGCCACGTCCGTTGATCCTGGGAGTGCGCCCGAACTCGGTGGCGAGCACCACCATGGTGTCGTCAAGCATGCCCTGCGAGGAGAGGTCCTGGAGGAGGGCGGCCACGGGAGCATCCATGGCACTGGTGCGGTTGGCCGCCGTTCCGGCATTGCCGTGCTGACCGTCCCAGCCGCCGAGTTGCACCTCGACGTAACGCACATCGCTCTGGATGAGACGACGAGCGAGGAGGAGTCCGCGGGCGAAGCGCGAGTTGCCGTACAGGTTCTTCACGCTGGCGGGCTCTTTGCCGATATCAAAGAGTTCGGTGGTCTTGCTGTCAAAGAGCTTGACGGTCTCCTCGTAGAAGTCGGCGTAGGATTTCACTTCGTCGTGAGGGAAGCCCTTTGCGAAAGCCTCACGGAAGGTCTCGGCATACTCGAGGCGGCGCTCAAACTGGGTCTTGTCGATCTTGGGAAGGAGATCCTTGATGCCCCGGCTGGGATCGCCGATGGGAAGCGGGCTGTGGTCAGGCCGGAAGAAGCCGGGTCCGGGGTTGCCCCCGCCCACGACCACGCTGTCGGGAACAAGCTTGCTGCGCCGTCCCAGGAAATACTGGGCCCAGGAACCCATCTGGGGATGGGAGACTCCCGGGCGGCGGGCGTAGCCGGTGTGCATGAGATAGTTGCCCCCACCGTGATCACCGGTCTTGGTGGTCATGCTGCGCACTACCGCAAACTTGTCGGCCTGTTTGCCGAGCTGGGGAAGCATGTTGGAGAGTTGCACCCCGTCCACGTTGGTGCCGGCCGGTCGGGAGGGACCTGCGATCCCGCCGGTGGTCTTGGGATCGAAGGTGTCGACGTGAGTCATGCCTCCCGCCATGTAGAGGAAGATGAGGTTCCTGGCGGAGGCGTGCGCAGCCGGCTTGACGACCTTGGTCTCTGCCGCTCCGGCCAAACCGGGGAGAATGGTTACGCCAAGGGTGGAAGCCGCGGCTCCGGTCAGGAAATTACGGCGGTCCAGTTCATCGAGTTTGTGAGCAATGCCTTTCATGACAACAGATGGAAGTGGGTCTGGGTTGGCTTATTTGATGAATAAAAACTCAGGAGTATTGAGGAGAGCCCAGATGAGATCTGAGAAGACCTCCGGTCCGCCCGTCCGCAGTTCGCGATCGAGCAGATGCTGCTCGCTGCCGATGGCGCGGCGGCTCAGGATGCTCATAAAGACCACGTCGGCCTTCTCGAAGTTCGAGCGGAGGTTCTTCATCTCCAGGAAGATCCTGGAACCCGGCTGGGTGAGGATCTCGGTGGCGTAGCCATTCATGAGCTCCATGACCTGGGGCACGGATCCGCCCAGCGTGCTGGCATTGATGACAAAGTTTCGGTCGGATTGGCCGAACTTGCTGAGAAAGTGGGCCGGGTCGGAAGGCTGGGGCAGTTCAGAGGCCCGGGCCAGGAGGAGCTTCCGCTTCCTGGCTGCGTCCATGAAGGCCATCATCATTTCCTCGTCGGTAGGGCCGGTGGTCTTGCGGCTGAGGGCGTTCTGACCGAAGGGTTTCTCCCCTTTGGGGGGCTTGGCGTTCATGATGGAGATGCCTTTGGCGTTAACGAGGTTCTGTTCCGGTTTGAACTGATTATACTCGTCGACCCGGGCCACGAACTGCTTGGGCGAACCCGGTGATTGCGAGGCGTTGATGAGCCGGTTGTAGCGATCTCCCGAATCAAGGCGGAACTGGTTCGGATCTTCCACCATGAGGGTGATGAGGGAGTCCCACACCTGCTCGGAATTCATCCGGCGGAGGAGTGGTCCCGGGAAGTAGTAGGGCTCGGTGACGTTGACCTTCCTGCGCGTGGCCAGACGATTGTAGGCCTTGGTGTTCACGATAGACCAGGCGAAGGCCTTGAGGTCGAAGTCAAGGGCCACCATTTCCTCGGTGAGGACTTTGAGAAGATCAGCGTTGAGGGTGTCCTTCGGATTGATGTCATGGAGAGGTTCGACCGCTCCGCGCCCCATGTAGCGTGTCCACATCCGGTTGGCGATGTTCATGGCAAAACGCTCATTCTTCGCCGAGGTGAGCCAGACCGCCAGGCGCTGGCGCGGATTGAGGGCCGCGGCAGCTGTCCCGTTCTCTTTCCCAAAGAGAACCCAGGGTTTGACCTTGTCGCGTGGGAAGCCGTCCTCGTACTGGTAATTGCTGGGGAGCCTCATGGAGCGGTCGGTCACAGTGTGGACAGCCAGCTCGCTGGCGCGGCTCATGTCCTGGAGCGAGCGTTGGTAACGACCGACGATATTGTTGATCTTGCGCTTCTGCTCCTCATTCCCGGGATCGAGCTTCTGGGTAGCGGCGATATAGGCCTCCAGTTCCTTCTTCTTCGGCATCTTGGCCTTCTGGGACTTGCCTTTTGTTTCAAGGTCCGCGAGGTAGGCGGAGAACTCGTAGTACTGGTACTGGGTCCAGTCACTGAAGGGGTCGTCGTGGCACTGCGCACAGGTGATGTTGGTGCCGAGGAAGACCTTGCCCATGAAGGCCACGTGATCGAGTTTCATCCCGTTGTCGCGGAGGTGGTAGCCCACCGCAGGGTTGTCCCAGATGCGCCCTTCGGCGGTGACCATCTCACGCACCAGTTCGTTCCAGGGCGTGTTGGTATGAATCTGCTCCTTGAGCCAGTGGATGAAGGCGTCATTGCGAAGCACCGTACCGGGGAAGGTGGTCTGGATTCGCAGAAGTTCGGCGAGGTAATTGTAGTTGTGGCTGGCGTAGTCCCATGACCTGAGGAGCTTGATCACCAGTTCCTGTCGCTTGTTCCTGTCGCGCGAGTTGAGGAACTCCCTGGCCTCGTCGTAGTTCGGGATCCGTCCGGCCAGATCAAGGTAGATCCGGCGCAGGTACATATGGTCGTTGAGGTTTTCGTTATACTTCAGTTTCTGCTTCTCCAGACCGGCATCCACCGCGGCATCGATACGCTTCACCGCGAGAGCGACGAGGTCGGCCTTTCCGGTCATGGTGCGCTTCCGAACGAACTCCTGATCCGCCTTGGAGAGAATCTTGAGCGGCACATTCACCGCTTTCCTGTCCTCATCCAGGCGGATTCTGACTGAACCGTTCCTCAATTCCAGGAAGCTGCCCTTGATGGGCTGGCCGGTGGAATTGATCCAGGTTCGTGCGGAGGCGGACTGAAAGGACAGCAGGCCCAGGAGGCCCAGGAGGCCCAGGAGGCCCAGGAGGGGGAGAATTCGCGAATCCATGGGGGGGTAAATGGAACTCTTTGTAGATACGTGGTTTGTGGGCCTTTGTCTATCCGATTGCTGGCGGATTTGAAGGTCTCCGGGAACCTGAATCCCCCTCGCAGGGCGGGTCCCCGGATTGATCCTACCCCAAAGTGGGCAGGGCAGCGACCGGTTATCCGCTCATCTTGAGAGTCACCTGCTGGTCAACGGCTACCTTCTCTACCGTGCGGGTGGATCCGTCGGGCCAGAGAATCTGCAGGTTCACGGGCTGGGCGTGTTCGCCGAGACCAAAATGCAGGACGAGGTCGTTCTGGTTCCCCTGTCCGGTTCCCGCTGCCACCTGGCGGGCGAGGATCCTGCCGTCCGGCAGAGCTACGCGCACTTGGGCCCCGATGGCGGCCAGGTTGACCTTTTCCCGATCGCCGAGGAGCCGCACCTTGAGCCAGTGATGGCCCTTTTCCCCGCCGTTCACGAAGAACCTGCCGGCTGCCATGAGATCGAGATCCCCGTCATTATCGAAGTCCGCCCATGCCGCCTGGTAGGTGGGGGGCAGTCCGTCCAGCTTGCTTCCGGCGGTTGCATTGGCAAACTTGAAGTTGCCATCGTTGCGGAAGAGAACCGAGTTGTTCTTGCGGCCGAAGGAAGCCACCCCGTAGACGGTCGTGAAG